>Ga0155345_106_pt1 | contig 265363 bp, 254 predicted proteins | sample RifCSPhighO2_02_FD_106313 | JGI IMG/M metagenome (GOLD analysis project Ga0155345, IMG submission 106313) | Rhodobacterales bacterium RIFCSPHIGHO2_02_FULL_62_130
GCATCGCCCGCAGGGCCGTTCAACCCTGCCGCCGCCGCCTCGCGCAGCGCCTTGACGGCCAGTTGCACAAATCCAAGCGCGTTGTTCGCCAGACCCGCCGCATGGTCATAGGTTTCCGCGCGCACTGAATCCTCGGCGGCAGCAATGGCGCGCGCGGCATAGGTTGTCGCCTCGTTCGCAAGGCGGGTTGCGTCCGGCGAAACGGGTTGCACCTCGACCTGCTGCGGTTGCGCGGATTGCTGTGGCACGGGTTGCGGCCCGCCAGCAGGCGCCGCAGCGGGCGGCATTTGCGCGACCGGAGCCGATTTGGCCGCAGCAATCATCGCTTCAAGCGAGGCCCGCCTTGGCCCGTTGACCGACCGCTCGGGCAGATGCATCAACTCGGCATCGGCAGAGTTGATCTTGCCCAGACACTCCTGCGCGGTGGCCGGATCGATCACCTGCGCCAGCAGGTCCAGCGTGGCATAGCTCAGCATCTGGCGCAGCGCGTAATGCAATGCCTCGCGCTGCATTGCGCCCGCGTCGATATCCACCAGCGTATCACCGATAAACCGCCCGCTGCCGAGACCGGTTTCATTGGCATAGATCTGCTTTTGCAGCGGGATATTGGCGATCACCTCGCCATTGAAGGAATTGGTCAAGGCCAGATCCATGCCGATCAGAATACGGGTCTGGCGAAACTCTGGCCCCACTCCGGCGATCTTGACCGAAGCCCCGCCGCCCGGAATATAGTCAAGGCTGTTGATGCTGCCGGATATAAAGAAATCGGCGGCGGTCTGATCGCCCATAGTCCGCAAGCCCCAATTGCTTTCGGCAATCGGAATATTCGGATCACGGCGGTTGACAACGCGGACACCAGCCTGAAACAGCGCGGATTGCACCATATCGCCAGCGCCTTGCGTTACCATTTTACCGGTTCCGCTGTCGGCGTATTGTTCCTTGCCGGTATTGTCGGCAATAGCACCCACCGCAAAAACGGCGTTTGAAGGGATCTTGCCAGACAGACAGGAAAGCGCCTGATCGAAAGGCGTCTTGATATCCTGAATTGGCGGCCCTTGGATCAGGGAAACATCCTGCGCCCGTCTGGTAATCACGCCCGGCGCACAGCCGATCAGGGCCAGACAACCGGCCATGACCCCCACAGAGTGCAAAAGACTGAACTTACTGGCAGCCATCAGCCTCGGCTTTCACGACGGGGATCAGGACAGCGTAGGCATTGGTGCCGGATGACGGATCATAGACGCTTGCGCCATTTGCATCGGCGTTCAGATATAGGCCGGGCAAAGGATTTGAATTTCCAGCACTAACAGACCCGTCCACGCAGCCCGTGGACTCTGCCGTATTGTCCGCAATCACAGTATTTCCATCACCATTCAGCTCGATGGTGGTGCTTCCGGTATTCATGGCACCGACAGAGTTGGTATTCGTGCCAATTTCATCACCGATATGCAAATCGGCGTTGACTGTGCCATCTCCGGGATTGGTGGTGTCGATATAGTTGTAACGATTGTCGTTGTAGGTATTGTAAACCGAGGTCGGGTCGGTCCCGTTCTCGGCATTGCGGATCATCTGCGCCTGCTGCAAAGCAATGCTGCGGTCACTGGCGGACAGAAACCCCCAGCTGGCCGACCAGTTCTGCCCGCCCCCACTAAAGCCCTGAGCCTGCACAACCTCTGCGCCGGACATGCAAACAAACATGGCCGCAAGCGCAACTATCGATCTGTGCATTGCCGCCACAAACGGCGCGCGGCCATGCATTCTGGATGCCTTAGTTCCCAGCAAGATCTTGCTCCACTTGGGAATATACGGATTGTTGCGTGCTTTGCAGGATGCTTTGGGCATTCTTCAAAGCGTCTTGCGCCTTTGTGCCATTGGCGCTGGCCCCGATCGTTGATCCTGCCAAAGCGACATTGCCATATTGATCGATTGCGGCGGCACCGGTCGTATCGGCAAATACACTGTCATCGACACTTCCCGCAGGCGGGCGCGGCGGTCTTGGCGTGACAGGAACCTCGATATCCTCGCCATCCGGTCCGGTCGAGATTACAGCGGGAATAGTCCCTGCCTTGCAGCGAATGCTCCACGGCTGGCCATACTTTGCAGTATAGATGTCATCGGGAACCACATATCCAACGGGTGCCGTAATGCACTTCACGCGATAGGCTTCATATTTTTGCCCCGAGGCATCAACATAATAGGACGTATCGCCAGAGCAACCAAGCACGGCCACACCGACGGTCACAAGGCTGGCAACAATGCATGCTTTCGACATAAGAACCTCCGTTGGATAATTCTTCGTATGCCATCAATCATGCACGCGCACTCGATCATCAGGGTAATCGGAGGGCGCAAATGATATAGTCGCAGCCAAGCCTATCCTTGGCGCTATCTCTCGATATAAACTTATGACTTTATTGAATTCGAACCGTGAAAATGTAAGATATTGCGTCTTCTTACAATATGAAAATCCCCGATATAGACTCCGCCCTTGAAAACCAGACCGCGTGCTGTGGCGTAAGGCGCGGATGAAACCATCAGGCCTTGTGAAAATACTTGTGACCCACAACGGCTTGGTTCTGTTTTGAATTGACATCCGGCGCGATGCGGCAGATAGGCATGGCTGTAAGATTTGGTAAGATTACCGAGTTGTTCTTCTTATAACCTACCAGACCTTGACCCGCCGGCCTTGCCGCGCGGGTCTTTTTTCTGCTTAGCGCATCTCGTCGGGATTGACCAAGGCCACGGCACCGCCAATCGCCACGGGAACCAGCAGTCTATAGCCAACATTGCGAACCGAAGCGATGGCACGCTCGTCCTCAAGGACATTGGCAATCTTTTTGCGAAGCCGGGTGATGCGAACCTCAAGCGTGGCAAGCGACGGTGTATTGCGCGCGCCAAGGATCGCCATGACCTGCTCATAGGGCAGAATGTATTCCGGCGCGGTGGCAAGGGCCTCGAACAAGGTGGCCTCGCTGGAGGTGATCGAAACCTCTCCCGACGGGCCGGCCAGCAAAAGCCGCGCGGGGTAGATCGTCAATCCGCGTGGCGGCGGCACGGGGGCGGAAATCCGGCGCATCATCGACTTGATCGCAGCAAGGATTTCCCTGCGGTCACAGGGCTTTTGCAGATAGATATCGACGCCCGTATCATAGCCTTGGGTGCGAACCTCGGTGCCAGAGCGCACAGTCAGCACGATGATGCCCGCTTCGGGAGAGCGGGCGCGCAGACGGGCAGCAAAGGACATGCCGGATTCCCCCGGCAGGTTCAGATCCAGCAGATAGACCGCCCCCACCATCCCCGCCGCCTCATAGGTCTCGACCGAAAGGAAGCCGGTGGCGTCATAGCCCTCGGATTGCAGGTCTTCGACCAGCAACTCGTTCAGATCGGGGTTGTCCTCGATCACAATGAACTTCATGCCAGATCTCCAAGCGTGATCCATGTCGTTACAATCCCGTTGCTGACGTCCATATCCACATGCCCGCCCAAGGTGCCGACCACATCACGCGCGATGAACAACCCAAGCCCCGAACCGCTCAGGCCCAGCACCCGGTCATCCCGATAAAATTTGTTGAAAACCTTGCTGACATCCGGTGCTGCGCCGGGCATGTGCGGGTTCTCGACCGCAAAACGATAGCCCGAAGCCGGAACAGGCGGGCCAAGCCGCAGGGTCACCTGTGCGCGGGCGGGGGCATATTTCAGCGCGTTGTCGATCAGATGGGCAAAGGCCAGACGCACCAGTTCGGGATCACTTTGGATCATGGCCACGGGCGGCAGATCAAGCATCACCGGACGGCCCTGCGTGTCGAACTGCGCCAGCGCGTCTTTAGCCAGGGCGACCAGATCACAGCGGGCCGGTGTCGGCTTCCATCGTGCGGATTCGATGCGCCCGACCTCGACACAATGCTGCATCACCTGATCAAGACTGGAAATCGCGCGGTCAATCCGCGTGGCATTGCGCGCCGATAGCGGTTCCTTGGCGGTCGCAAGCCGGATGATCGACAGCGCCGTTGCCACCTCATGCGCCAGCATCCATGTCAGGTTGCGTTGGGCCAGCGCAGTTTGCGCCTGCGCCTCGGCCTCTGCGTTCAGTGCCACGACGGCCGCTTGCGCGGCTTCGGCCGCCCGGCGCGTCCGCAGCGCCAGAAAACTGAGCATCGACAACACCAGCACAAAGTTAAGCAAACCCTGCACCTGAACCGCATAGATCGAATAGCGCCCCGCTATGCCTATTCCCGCTGCGGGCAGCAGCCAGATCAGGATAGACAGGCCGTAAATCGTGTAGACCGCGCGCAGCCCTTGCAAAGACAGATGGGCCGATGTGCGCGCGGTAAAGGCCAAAGCCGCAAGAAACAGCATCGAGAAGGTCGACAGCAGCATCGACAACCCAAGCCCGAACGTCTCATCGTAAAAGACATTGATCAGTAGGCTTGCGATCTGGATCATGGCCATCGCTTGCCCGATCAGCAGCATTCCACGCGCCGGAGCGAACCTTCGCAGCAGTTGCAGGTGAAACAACGTGTTCAGAATACCCGATCCGATGGTCAGCACCGAGGTCAGGCCATGGGTCGCCAGCATCGGCAAAGCCACCGAGACATAACCGGAAAAGCTGGCCGTCATCAGCGTATAGGTCAGATGGCTGGCGGCAAACCACAGCAACACCGTGTCGCCCGAGTAGAAATACAGCCCGATCGACAGGGCAAGCGCGGTAATCATCAGGCCGTAGAACAGCGCCTGAATTACGCCCATGCGAAACAGCCGCGCATAGGCTTCGCCTTCGGGAACAAGATCAACCAGCATGGCCGAGGTGCCGCTTGTCTGCACCCGCAGATAGACCGTCTGCGCGGCTGTGCCGCTCTCGGGCATCACAAAGCCAAGCAGCGGCGATTTCCAGGGACGATCCCTGAAGGCAAGCCTGTCACCCGAGCGGGTCTCGCTCCAGCCGCCGTGCGGATCGGGGATAAACAGGCTGATCCGGTCAAGGTTGGGAACCCCGACGGTCAGGATCAGGGGAACCTCTGCCGGTTTGGGCGCAAGCGTCAGCCGAAGCCAGTGGGCATCTTTGGAATACCCCCGTGTAAGGATCGGCGCCACCGCGCTAAAGCTGGCCGACCGCGCCACCTGCGCCACAGTCATCTGACCGCCCGGATCGGCAAAATAGCCGATCGACCGGATCAGACCGTGCTGCGACCGCGGCGCATGGGGCGAAAGCGAAAGGGACAGCGCCAGCAGCACCGCCGCCACACAAGCACAGACAATGGCCCAAAGGGGCCAGCCAGCGGCAAGACGGCGGCCAACAAGCATCACGGCCTTGCCCCGCCCGATTGCGGCTTTGTCAGCCCGCAGGCCGCATCAGGTCTCTGCGTGTACGGCTTGCGTCGCCAGCTTGGCAAAGGGCGCATAATCCCGATGCCAGATACGGACGGCATCGGTGCGGTTTCTCGCGCCAAGCTGCTTGAAAATTGCGCGCACATGCATCTTCACCGTGCTGAGCGGCATGGCCAAAGCGATTGCAATATCACTGTTGGACTGGCCCGCTGCGATCATCCGAATGACGCGGTTTTGATTTTTCGACAGAATCGGGATGTCAATCGCCACCGCTCCCGCGTTTTGAACGGGAAAAGCGGTGCCGCCAAGACCCAGCCGCCGCATCAAACCGATAACTTCCGATATGCCGAAAGACTTGCTCAGCAGACCTGCCCCACCCGAAGCCTGCACCAGTTCGGCCATGTCATGCGTGATCCGGTCGGTCAGGATGGCAACCGGCGCCTTTTGCAACGCCACCATGCGCCGCAGCCCGTCATAGCCGTTCATGCCCTGCATGTCGTAATCCAGCACGATCAGATCAACCGGATCGGCCATGCTGGCCAGTCTCAAAGCGTCATCAAAACTGGTTGCGGTCCGAACTGCCATGGACTCATCACGGACAAGCGCATCCGCAAACATTTCAAGAACCATCACATGATCATCGGCAAGGATCACACGCATTCCAGCAACCTCTGTGCCGTTTACCGGCATTACATTGGTGCGTCGGTCTGACCGAATGTCGGATACATGTATCGTCATCGCATCGCTCCAAAAGACTCGCGCCCGGAAACCCTGCGCGTTGAAGCGTAAGAAATAGGTAAGATTTATACAAAGCGTTTTGAAAAGTTGTCAAAAAATGTGAAAATTTGACCTGACGGTCCACTTTCCTACAGCGCAACCCAAGATGGAATCAGGCCTAGACCACGAAGGAATAGCCGGTGCCATGCACCGTGCGGATATAGGGCGTGGTGCGCGGCAACGCCGGAGGAAGCTTGCGCCGCAAACGGCTGACCAAACCATCAACCGCACGATCCGATGCCACCCAATCGCGGCCCTTCATCTTGGCCATGATCTGCTCGCGGTTCAGCACTGCGCCGCGCCGCCGCAGCAGGGCCAGCAACAGATCCAGTTCGGCAGTTGTCAGCGAGATCTCGTCACCATCCGGCCCCCAGACACGCCGCGCGGTAAAGCTGATCTTGTAGCCGTCAAAGCTGACATCGATCACATCCGCCGCATCCTCGGACGCGATGGTCTCGGTGCCGTGGTCCGGCCTGCGCGCGATGCGCCGGTGAACCGCGTTCACCCGCGCCACCAGTTCGCGCATGCGGAAAGGCTTGGTGATATAATCATCCGCGCCTAACTCCAGCCCCAAGACCTGATCCGTCTCGTCATTGCGCCCCGACAGGATGATCACGCCGCAACCGCCCCGGCTTTGAAATTCCTTCACCAGAGCCAGACCGTTGCCGTCGGGCAAGGACAGGTCAACAATGAACACCTCGGCGCGGCTGGTATCAAGCGCCCGCAACTCGGCCACGGTGCCAGCCGTGCGAACCTCGTAGCCGGCAGCGGCCAAAGCCGTTGACAGCATCGCAAGGATTGCGCGTTCATCATCAATGGCAACAACAAGCGGCAATACCATGGCGGCGACGTTCCAAGTCCTTTGACATATTCGTGGTGGGCTGACTTGTGGACGCGACGCCCCGATGTCAAGATATTGAAACGAAATCGCCACAGTCAGTTTATGCATAAAGGAATACAATCTTTGCATAATCCCCCCGCACCGGCAATGGATATCACCACACAGGCGGTTGCGGTGTTGCGTCTGGCGCAAGGCGGCACGGTGCTGGATGCCAACCCTGTAGCGCAGGCGTTGCTCTCGGATCTGGGTCAGGCGAACCTGATCGGACTCCCCTTGTCCAAGGCGCTGCCATGGGCGGAGGCTGCTGCGATTGCGGCCTTGCTGGACATGGCGCGCGCAGGTCAGGCGTGCAGCCTGCATCTGGCAGGGAATTGCCCGACGCATACCCCGATCCGGCTGGAAGCCACGCTTTTGCCGCTTGGCGATGGCAGCGGCGAAACCATGTGCAGCCTGCGCGAAATCACCCCGCCCGCCCTAGGGCAAACGGCACAAGACCTGCTGCGCGGTCAGGCCCTGACGGTGCTGGATACCATAAGCGAAGGCGTGCAGGCCTTGGCGCGGGATGGCAAGCTTTTGTATCAGAACGCTGCGGCGGCAAGGATGTTCGAGATCGGACTGGATAAGCTTGGCGTCATGCAGGTGCATGATGTCCTGCATCACAGCCATCCCGACGGCACGCCCTATGCACAGGAGGATTGTCCGATCCACCAGACGGTCCGCGATGGAAAACCGCGTCATATTGTTGACGAAGTCTTCTTTCGGGCCAGCGGAAGCGCCTTTCCCGTGGAATATTCGGTGCTGCCAGTGCCGGATACGCGGCTGACCGCAGATCAGGCCCCCGATCAGGTCTCGCATCTGGGTGCCATCCTGTCGTTCCGCGATGTCACAGACCGTAAATTGGGCGAAGCCCTGCGCCAGCTTGAAATCGACCATCTTGACGCGGCGGGCCACGAAGTGACCAACGGCGCGGGCCTGCGACTGGTTGCGGAAACCATAGACAGGATGTTGCCCGCCTTTCGTTCGGCCATCATGGTGGTGGGCGCGGATGGCAAACTGCACGGGTCCGCAGCGCCCCATCTGCCCGCCGCCTATATGGCAGCCCTTGATGGCCTGCCCATCGCCGAAGCAGCCGGAGCCTGCGGAACCGCCGCCTTTCGCAAAAAGCCGGTATTTGTGACCGATACTCAAAGCGATCCGCTGTGGCACGATCTGCGCGATCTGGCACAGCAGCACCATCTGGGGGCGTGCTGGGCCACACCGGTGATCGGATTGCATGGCGATGTTCTGGCGGTCGTCAGCCTCTATTCCGACCGCCCCCGCCAGCCCACGGTGCAAGACAGCGCCATCATGTCCCGCCTTGGCACCTTCCTGCAAAACCTGATCGAAAGATCCCAGCAGCGCCGCGCCCTGCGCGAAAGCGATGCGCGCTACGAGGATATTTTCCACCTCGCTCCGGTGTCGATCTGGGAATACGATATCAAGGACGAGCTTGCCCTTGTCCGGCGCTTGCAGGCGCAGGGCGTCTCTGACCTTGCCGCCTATCTGGATGCCCATCCCGACGTGCTGACCGAGGCTTTCGGCTATCACCGCGTCAAACAGGTCAACGCCCATGCACTTGCGCTTTACGGCGCGAAATCGCTGGAAGAACTGTCAGACGGCTTTCATGCCGCCGCCAATACCGCCGAATTCCGCGCGGTCTACCGCGACTACCTTGTTGCGCTTGCCGCCGGAAAGCCGCGCTTTGTGGCCTCTGGCACCGCCTACCGGCTGGACGGCAGCGCCTTTCAATGCCTGACCGAAATGAGCCTGCCCCAAGGCAATTCCACGCGCGTGCTGATGGCCGAACTGGACGTGACCGAACAGGAAACCATCGGCCGCCGCTTTCACTCGATCATCCAGACCACCGCCAATGCCGTGTTTGACCATGATCTGCGCGACGACACCTTCTGGTGGAGCGAAGGCCTGATGACAAGCTTTGGCCATGATCCTGCGGCCTTGGCGGGCAGCACGGACCAATGGGCCGCGCTGGTTCATCCCGACGATCTGCCGAAGGTGCAAGAAATTCTGGCACAGGCGCGCAAGACGCCTGACATGATCGTCCGCACCAGCTATCGCTTTCGTCGCGGCGACGGCAGCTATGCCCATATCGAAGAGCGCGCGCGGGTTCTGACCGACGCCGCGGGCAGGCCGCAACGCATGATCGGCACTCTGGTCGATGTGACCGACCGCGCCATGGCCGAACAGCGCTTTCGCATCGTTGCCGAGAACACCTCGGATGTGGTGTTCGAAAGTGATCGCAGCGAAGATCGGCTGTGGTGGAGCGAGGGTTTCCGTACGACCTTTGGCCATGATCCCGAAACGGCCGCGCATAATGTTGCGGCTTTTATGGAGCTGATCCACCCCGATGATCTTGACCGGCTTATCGCGCTGAATGCGGCATGGGAACGCGCTCCGGCCTCACGGTTTCGTGCCGAATACCGCCTGCGCCGTGCCGACGGACGCTACGCCAATGTCGAGGTCCGCTCACGCAGGGTCTTTGACTCTTCCGAAGGGCCAGCCCGCGTTGTCGGCGCGCTGATCGATATCACCGAACGCAAAGCCATCGAAGAGCGCCTGCATCTGGCGGTCAAGGTCACCTCGGATGTGATCTGGGACATGGACCTTGTGGCGAACTCCATCTGGTGGAGCGATGGGCTTTGCGACAAATTGGGCATCGCCGAAGCCGCCCTCTCCTCTGATCCACAGGTCTGGCGCAACATCATCCATCCCGATGACCGAGACCGCGTAACCAAGGACTTTGCGGCCACAGTGGCAGGCAGCACCGATCTTTGGGCGGACGAATACCGCTTGCTACATGCTGACGGGCATTTCGTCACCGTGCGCGACACCGCCCGCATCCTGCGTGACAGCGCGGGGGTGGCCTATCGTGCGGTGGGGGCCATTGTCGATCTGACGCAGACCCGCCAGTTGGAGGCCCAGTTGGCCCGCGCGCAACGTCTGGAAACCGTTGGCCAGCTTACGGGCGGAATCGCGCATGATTTCAACAACCTGCTGGCGATTGTGATGGGAAGTGCCGATCTGTTGCTGGATCGCGTCCCCCCCGAAGGCGAAAGCACCGAAATGGTCCAGATGATCCTTGCAGCCGCCGAAAGAGGCGCTGCGCTGACCGACCGTCTGCTGTCATTCGCCCGCCAACGATCCTTGTCGCCGCAGGTGGTCGCCCCTGCCGCCGTGATCGAGGCTTTGGTGCCAATGCTCAAACGCACGCTGGGTCCGGGGATCGAGGTGCAACTGTCGTTGCAGGCCCCCCCGATGGCGACGCTGGATGTTGCCCAGCTTGAAAACGCCCTGATCAACCTGTGTGTCAACGCCCGCGATGCCATGCCCGACGGCGGCACCTTGCGGATTGGCGCAACCGGCGTGACCCTTGCCGAGGCCGAGGCACAGCGGATACCGGATCTGGCTGCGGGAAGTTATGTTCTGGTCACCGTGGAAGACAGCGGGACCGGCATGTCCGAGGCCACGCTTTCCCATATTTTCGAGCCGTTCTTTTCAACCAAGGATGTCGGGAAAGGCACCGGCCTTGGCCTGCCGATGATCCACGGCTTTGTGCGGCAATCCGGCGGCGGCATTCACATCGACTCGCAGCTTGGCCACGGCACAACCGTCCGCCTCTATTTCCCCGCTACCCAAGACATCACCGCAACCGCACTTTCGCCGCGCAAACTGCAAGACGCCACGCCGCGCCACGGGCATATCCTGTTGGTCGACGATGACGAGTTGGTGCGCGTGCAGACCCGTCACAGCCTGATCAGCCTGAACTGTCAGGTCACCGAGGCCGCTTCGGCGCATGAGGCCATCAAACTGCTGCAAGACGGGCTGCAGGTTGATCTGATCCTGTCGGATATCATGATGCCCGGCGGCATGGATGGCCGTCAATTCGCCGCACAGCTCAAGGTCAGCCATCCCGATTTGCCCGTCTTGCTGACCACAGGCTATAGCAAGGGTTTGTCCGACGCCCCGTCAACGCCGCCGATCCTGTTCAAACCCTATCACCTTGAAGACCTTCGGCGGCACCTTGCCGCGCTTTTGCCCGCCTAAAGCAACAAATAGGCGCTGGTCTCGGGTTCAAAGCCGCAGATGACCTGCCCTTGTGCAAAAGCGTCCTGCAAGGCGGCCCGCACCCGCAAGCGTTCAGATGCCGCAAGGTCGGGATCGCGATCAAGCAAATCCGCGAAATCGAACGGAATTTCCACCCGCGCCGCCTTGCCCTGCTGCGCGGGCGTCAGGCCGCTCTGACCTGCGGCACAGGCCTGCACCGCGTCCGAGTTGAGCCGCCATTCGGCCAGCAACCGGTCTGACGCGGTTCCCTTGTTGATCCCCTCCATCGCGCCGTAATAGTCGGGCAAATAGGTAGAAACCTGCGCACCCAACCGCGTGATATTCATCAGGGCATTGACGCGGCGCAGCGGATCATAGGTCCAGCGCACCAAAGTGATCCCGCGGGCAAGGCACCAGTCACGCTGATACCATTTCAACCGTGGCCCAATCCCACGCCCGCGCGCGCTGTCCAGCACCGCCAGACGGTGCGAATGTTGCACCACCGCCGTGACAGTGGGAAAGCCGAAGATATAGCCCAAAAGCGCGCCATCCTCGAAGGCACCGGCCACCAGACCGCCCTCGGCCTGAATGACCATCATCAGATCGGCAGGATCTTCCTTGTCACCCTCACCCCAGACCGCGCGCTGCAAGGCTTCAGCCTGCCGGAACTCATCCATTCCGGCAAGATCACGCAATATCAATGTCATGCGCGAAAATCCTCAGAACTTAGGGTAACTGCGGCAAGGTAGTCGCGATCCAGCGTCACCCCAATTCCCGGTCCCTGCGGCACAGGCATCCGTCCCGCCTTTGCTTCCAGCTTTTGCTCGACAATATCGCGCGTGAAATAGCGGCTGGCGGACGAGGTATCGCCCGGCTTGGTGAAGTTCGGCAGGGTGGAGAGGTGGATGTTATGCGCGCGGCCAATGCCGGATTCCAGCATCCCCCCACACCAGACCGGCACATCAAAGGCCGCACACAGATCATGAATGCGAAGGCTGTCGACATAACCGCCCGACCGGCCCACCTTGATATTGATCACCCGCCCCGCCCCAGATTGCAGCGCCTTGCGGGCAATCGCAGGGGTCTTGATGCTTTCGTCCAGACAGATCGGCGTCTGCATCCGGCTTTGCAGCACCGCATGATCGTGGATGTCATCCCAGGCCAAGGGCTGTTCGATATAATCCAGTCCGAAATGATCCATGCGCTGCAGCAGCCCCATATCCGCCAGCGTATAGCAGGAATTGGCGTCAACCGTCAGATGCGCCATCGGAAACTCATCCCGCACCATCCGCAGCAGGTCCAGATCATGCCCCGGCTTCACCTTCAGCTTGATGCGCTTGTAACCCTGCTCCAGATGCGCCCGCACCCGGTCCAGCGTGGTCGGGATCGGCCCGATCCCAAGCGATACCCCCACATCAATCGCATCCCCCGCCCCGCCCAGCACGGTCTGCAACGGCAGGTCCAGCGATTTCGCCCACAGATCCCAGAACGCCATCTCGACCACAGCCAGAGTCATGCGATGCCCGCGCCACGGCGTCAGAACGCGGTGCAAGGCCTGCGGATTGGCGAAAGCTTGCCCCACGATCTGCGGCAGGATCACCTCGCGCAGCAGCGCCATGCCGCCCGCGATGGTTTCATCCAGATAATCCGGCAACGGGTCCATCACCGCCTCGGCATAGCCCTCGATCCCGTCGGCGCGCAGCGTCAGCAGCGGGAAAATCTTTTCATGCATGGTGCCGGTGGCGATGGTAAAGGGCGTGACCAAGGGCAACCGCACCAGCCGCAATTCGGCGCTGTCGATGCGAAGGGGAAGGCGTGTCATCGTGGGACTTTCTGCAAGCTGTTGCGGTCATGCTAAGCCAAGCTACAAAAGGCGGCAAGCTTGCCCCCGAAGTGCCAAGCGCGCTTTACGACAGCCCCGCCCTCGTCTAATCAGGACGTCAGCACGAAAGGCCGAAAATGCGTATTCTGATTACCAATGACGACGGCATCAACGCCCCCGGCCTTGAGGTTCTGACCCAGATCGCCACCGAAATCGCCGGACCAGAGGGCGAGGTCTGGACGGTTGCCCCCGCCTTTGAGCAATCCGGCGTCAGCCATTGCATCAGCTACACCCACCCGATGCTGATCGCCAAGCTTGAACCCCGCCGCTATGCCACCGAAGGCAGCCCCGCCGATTGCGTGCTGGCCGGTATCTTCGACGTGCTGGAAGGGGCCAAGCCCGATCTGGTGCTGTCGGGGGTGAACCGTGGCAACAACTCGGCGGAAAATGTGCTGTATTCCGGCACCATCGGCGGCGCGATGGAGGCGGCGCTGCATGGCATCCCCGCAATTGCGCTGTCGCAATTCATGGGGCCGCTGACCAATGATCTGGCCGACCCGTTCGAGGCCGCGCGCGTGTATGGCGCCGCTATCGTGCGGAATCTGTTGAAAAACGGGCTGTGGGACGGCATCGACTACCGCATCTTCTACAACGTCAACTTCCCCCCTGTGCCTGCCGCCGTCGTCAAGGGTCACAAGGTGGCCGCCCAAGGCTTCCGCCGCGACACCGCCTTTTCGGTCGCGCCGCAACTGTCTCCCACGGGTAAACGGTTTCTCTGGATCAAGGGCGGCCCGCAGCAAACCCCGACCCTACCCGGCACCGATGCGGCCGTGAACCTTGAGGGCTATATCTCGATCACGCCGATGCGCGCCGATCTGACAGCGCATGACCGGCTGGCCGAGTTGGCGGTGGCTCTGGGATGACGGAGGACGGCTTGCCAGACGATGAGACGGCAGCCGAACGCAAGATGCGCTTTCTTTTTGCCCTGCGATCCCGAGGTGTGACCGACATCCGCGTTCTGACCGCGATGGAGCGGATCGACCGTGGCCATTTCGTGCGCGGCCTGTTTGCCGAACGCGCCTATGAGGATATGCCGCTGCCCATCGCCTGCGGGCAGACCATCTCGCAGCCTTCGGTCGTGGGTCTTATGACGCAGGCACTGAACGTGCAGCCCCGCGATACGGTGCTCGAGGTTGGCACGGGGTCCGGCTATCAGGCCGCGATCCTGTCGCAGCTTGCCCGCCGCGTCTATACCGTGGACCGCCACCGCCGCCTTGTGCGCGAGGCGCAGGATGTGTTCCGCGATCTGGGGCTGGTCAATATCGTCGCAATGGCCGCAGATGGCAGCTTTGGCCTGCCCGACCAAGCCCCCTTTGATCGCATCATCGTGACTGCCGCCGCCGAAGACCCTCCGGGGCCGCTCTTGGCGCAGTTGAAGATCGGCGGTATCATGGTGGTCCCCGTGGGACAGTCCGATACCGTGCAGCATCTCATCAAGGTGACGCGGCACGAGACCGGCTATGACTACGAAGAACTTCGCCCCGTGCGCTTTGTGCCACTGGTCGAAGGGCTTGGGACTGAATGATCTACGCGTCGGGACCAACCCGCACCATTTGAACGAGGCAACTGCATGACCCTTTTCCCCCTGACCGCAAAAAGCTTTCCCGCCTTCGGCCTTATGGCCAGCTTGCTGCTGTCAGCCTGCGCCAATGCGCCCGCGCTGGATTGGGATTTGCGGTCTGCCGGCACCGGCCTGAACACCTCTGCCGCCGTGCGCGAGGCGGGGCCGCGCCCTGCGGCGGATGCCAATGGCGTGATCTCCTATCCCGGCTATCAGGTTGCCGCGGCGCGGCGCGGCGATACCGTGGCCTCGGTTGCGTCGCGCGTCGGGCTACAACCCGATGCGCTGGCGAAATACAACGCCCTGCGCCCCAATGACAGCTTGAACGAGGGCGAGATTCTGGCCCTGCCCAGCCGTGTTTCCGCAGCCCCCGCAGGCAGCACCGGATCGGTGATCGGCGCTGCCGGATCAGGCGGCCCGATTGACGTGACCACCATCGCCACCACAGCACTTGACCGCGTTGGCACCGCGCCCGCCGCCCCCTCCAAGCCCGCAAGCGGGGCCGAACCCGTCCGCCACCGCGTCGCGCGCGGCGAAACCGCATTCTCGATTGCACGCAGCTATAATGTCTCGGCCAAATCGCTGGCCGACTGGAACGGTCTGGGGTCCGATCTTGCGGTGCGCGAAGGCCAATATCTGATCATTCCGGTCGCAGGCGCCCCCGCGCCCTTGGTGGATGCCTCGGCCCCCGGTTCGGGCTCGCAAACGCCCCAGCCGCCCTCGGCCAAGAAACCGCTGCCCGATGAGGATGTTGCCCCTGCTGCAACCAAGCCGAAAGAGGTTCCGGCCTCGCCCGATATGGCGGCGGACCGCACCACCACGGCGCAGTTCGCCATGCCGGTCGCGGGCAAGATCATCCGTGGCTATGTGAAAAAGAAGAATGACGGCATCGACATCGCCGCCGCCGCTGGCACGCCCGTCAAGGCCGCCGCCGATGGCACCGTGGCCGCCGTGACCAAAGACACCGAAGGCACGCCGATTGTGGTGATCCGCCACGCCGACAATATCCTGACGGTCTATGCAGGGGTGGACGGTGTAAAGCTGGCCAAGGGCGCTGCGGTGAAACGTGGTCAGGTCATTGCAACGGTGCGCGCGGGCAATCCCGCATTCCTGCATTTCGAGGTGCGGAAGGGCGTCGATTCCGTCGATCCGATGCCCTATCTGCAATAGGTCTAGGCCTCGGACACCAGCACCTTGTCGATCCGCAACCCGTCAAGGTCGATCACCTCGAACCGATAGCCCGACACGGTAAAGGCATCGCCCTGCTTGGGCATGCGGTGCAACTGGTGCAGCACCAGCCCCGCCATCGTGTCATATTCCCCGGCCAGAGTGCGCGGCAGGCCCATGCGGTCGCAGAATTCATCCGCAGGCATCCAGCCCGACACCAGCAGGCTGCCATCCTCGCGCGTGACCAGTGCCGGTTCATCGACATTGGACGAGCTGACCGCCCCTGTAATCGCGCCCAGCACATCATCGGTGGTCAGCAGGCCTTCAAAATGGCCGTATTCGTCATAAACCAGCGCCATGTGATGCGTGGTGGAATGCAAAACCTCCATCACATCCAGCGCATCGGCCATGTCCGACACCACCGGCACATCCTGCAACAGCGCCCGCAGATCCAGCGCATCCCGACGCGACACCACGTTAAAGCAATCGGACAGCGTCACGATACCCACCACCTCGCCCGTGGCACGGCTTTGCACCGGCATCTTGGGGCGGGCGATCTTGCGGATTGCGGCAACGGCTTCGGCCGAGGTCGCCTCAAGCTCCAGCATCTGGACCTCGTGGCGCGGGGTCATCAGGGCGCGGGCCGACCGGTCGCCCAGACGCATCACCCCCGCCATCATTTCGCGTTCCTCATCCTCCAGAACGCCGCCCTCATGGGCTTCGGTCAGCAGGGTGTGAACCTCTTCTTCCGTCACCTTGTTGCCACCTACGCCGCGCTGGCCCATCAGCCACAGCACCGCGCGGCCCGAATGTTCCAACAGCCAGACCAAGGGCGCCGCCACACGGCTGAGTAGCGCCATCGCGGGGGCAACCCGCATGGCAAGCCCCTCGGGATCGCGCAGCGCCAGTTGCTTGGGAACCAATTCGCCAATAATCAGCGACAGATAGGTCAGCGTCACGACGACGCCGCCGACGCCAAAGGTCGCGGCCCAATCGGCAGGCACGCCCTGCGCCGTCAGAAACCCCGTCAGGCGCGCGCCCAAGGTCGCCCCCGAAAACGCGCCCGACAGCACACCGACAAGCGTGATGCCGATCTGCACGGTTGACAAGAACCGCCCCGGATTTTCGCCCAGCCGCAGCGCCGCCGCCGCACCACGGCTTTTGCCCTCAAGCGAGCGCAGCCGCGCAGGCCGTGCCGAGACAATGGCCATTTCAGAAAGGGCCAACACGCCGTTCAACAGGATCAGCGCAACTACGATCAGGATTTCTATCAGCATGGCCGCAAGATCAGCCCTGTTGCCGCAAATGGCAAGAGGTTACAGCCGCACAGAATGCCGCGCCGCCAGATCGCAGAAGAATTGCCACGCCACCCGCCCCGAACGTGACCCGCGCGTGGCCTGCCATTCAATCGCCTCGGCGCGCAGAACATCATCCGCAACCTGCACGCCGTAAGCCGCCGCATAGCCGCGGATCATGTCCAGATATTCGTCTTGCGAACAGGGATGGAACCCCAGCCACAGCCCGAACCGGTCTGACAACGATACCTTCTCCTCAACCGCCTCGCCGGGGGTAATGGCGGTTGATCGTTCATTCTCGATCATATCGCGCGGCATCAGGTGGCGGCGGTTCGAGGTGGCATACAGCAGCACATTGTCAGGCCGCCCTTCGATGCCGCCATCCAGCACGGCCTTGAGCGATTTGTAATGCTGGTCGTCATGGCTGAACGACAGGTCATCGCAGAACAGGATGAACCGCGCATTGCTGCGGCGCAGATGCGCCAGCAACCGCTGCACCGAGGGCAGATCCTCACGCGACAGTTCCACGATCTTCAGATCATGGCCTTCGGCCCGCACCGCCGCATGCACCGCCTTGACGAGGGACGATTTCCCCATCCCCCGCGCGCCCCACAACAGCGCGTTGTTGGCAGGCAATCCGGCTGCAAAGTGCCGCGTGTTCTCCAGCAGCGTATCGCGCGACCGGTTGACCCCGATCAGCAGGCTGATGTCGACTCGCGACACGCGGGAAACAGGCTCCAGCCGGTCAGGGCCGGTGTGCCAAGCAAAGGCCTCGGCAGTGAAATCAGGGGCGGCGGCAGGGGCCGGAGCCAGCCGCTCCAGCGCCTCGGCAATGCGGATCAACGGGTCAGTCATGCGTCGTCTTCTTCATCCACCCAAGTGCCATCTGCCCGCGCCTTGGCTTCGCGGTCCCGCTCAAACCGGGCGATCAGGAAGATCGAGATTTCGTAAAGCGGATAGATCGCCGCGAACAACACCAGTTGCGAGAACACATCCGGCGGCGTCACGATAGCTGCCACGACCAGAATCACCACCACCGCATATTTCCGCGTGGCCCGCAGACCCTTGGACGAGATCAGCCCCGCCCGCCCCATCAGCGTCAGCAGCACCGGCATCTGGAAACACAGACCGAAGGCCATCACAAAGGTCATCGTCAAGGAAAGATAAGCCTCGACCGAGCCTTGGAACACCACACCCGCAGGCGGGGACGACAGGCTGCCGCCATTGGCCACCTCAAGCGCAAAGCTGTCCTGAAAGCCAAGGAAAAACGCAAAGGCAAAGGGCAGGATCACGTAATAGGCAAAGGCCGCGCCAATCAGGAACATCACGGGGCTGGCAACAAGGAAGGGCAGGAAAGCGTTCTTTTCCTGCTTGTACAGCCCCGGCGCCACAAACCGCCACATCTGATAGGCGATGATCGGAAAAGACATCGCAAACCCGCCCCACATCGCGATCTTGATCGCAACGAAGAAGCCTTCCTGCATCTTGATCAGCACCAACTGACATTCCTGCCCGCGCTCGGCCAGAACCTGACACATCGGATGGGCAAGGAAGTTGAAGATATGCTGCCAGATCACATAGCCGATGATGAAGCAGACCGAAAACGCCGCCAGCGACCACAGGATACGGTTTCGCAACTCTTTCAGATGCTCGATCAGCGGGGCGGCGCTGTCGTCGATATGGTCTGCGTTGCTCATGCCTCGGGGGCCTTCTTTTTGCGTGGCGCGCGCGGGGCGGCTTTGGGTTCTGCGTCAGGTGCCGTTTCGGCGGGTTTCGCGCGCGGTTTGCGCGCGGGCTTGGCAGGGGTGTCCGCACCAGCCGAAGCCGCAACCGCTGCGGGGGCGGCCTCGACCGCTTTCAGCTTTTCGGTGGTTTCCTTCAGGATCGCCTGCTTGGCCGCCTGTTTGTCGATCAGCGCCTGCGTGGCGGGGCCGTGTTCTGCTGCCACTTCGGCCACGGGCTTTGCCGCATCATGGCTGCCCGGCGTCGCACCGAAATTGATCTTCTTGGCCGGCTCGGGCTGCACCGTGGGTTTGGCCGCATTTTTCAGCGGGTCCCATTTCTCAAAACGGTCAGCAGCATCCTTGACCGTGTTCAGCCCCAATCCGGTAGGCGAAGCGATCTTGTTGATATCCTTGGAAATATCCTTCACGCCCGCCTCATTGGCGGCCTGCTCCATTGCGCGGGTAAACTCGCGCGACATGGATTTCAGCTTGGCGGTAAAGCGGCCAAGCTGGCGGAACATCTCGGGCAGGTCTTTCGGACCAATCACGATCAGCGCGACAACGCCGATCAACACAAGTTCGGTCCAGCCGATATCGAACATTCTGACTTAGCCCCTTTGCGGGAGAGCGGGCCGCAGCAGCGACCCCGTTTCAGGCAAGGCCACCCACGTGGCCCCGCCCCCGTTCAGTCCAAGGCGCTCGCCCCGGGGATCAGGCCTTGTCTTTGTCCACCGGCGTCACGTCGCGCGGGGCTGCGGGGGTTTCGGGTTCGGCTGCGGCGGCTTCAACCTCGGCGGTGCCATCCTTGACGCCCTTTTTGAAGGCGGTGATGCCCTTGCCGACTTCGCCCATCAAAGAGCTGACCTTGCCGCGCCCGAACAGGATCAGAACGACAATCCCGATCACCAGAATCTGCCAGGGTCCCATTTGCATAATCGAATTCCTTCCCTTGGCCGCATCGTGCGGACCGGTTGCCTGCACAGGTCTAGGGGACAAGCCGCGTCAATCAAAGCCTGAAACCGGCCCCAAACCCCTGCTTTACCCCCATGTAGCTGACAGCTATATGTCAGTTGCTATTTTCAGCAGAAAGCCGCCATGCGCCGCACCGACCGCCTTTATGACCTGATCCAGATCTTGCGCGACGGGCGGTTGCACCGCGCCGGAGAGATTGCGGAACGGCTGGATGTCTCCGTCCGCACGATCTGGCGCGATATGTCCACGCTGATGGCCAGCGGCCTTCCGGTCGAGGGTGAGCGCGGCGTCGGCTATATCCTGCGCGCGCCGATCACCCTGCCCCCGATGATCCTGACAGCGGTGGAGCTTGAAGCGTTGCGGCTGGGTGTGCGGCTGGTGGCGGATGGTCCCGATGTGGCCTTGGCACGGGCGGCGCGCGGGATTGCGACCAAGATTGCTGGCGTCACCCCTGCCCCCACCACTGCCGACCCCGACGATCTGTTCGCTTTTCCCGGCAAGCAATCTGCACGCGCCGCACCGCATCTGCCGATCCTGCGCGCAGCGGTCAAAGCGCATGAGCGGCTGACCATCACCTATATCGAGCCGTCAGGTCAGGAAAGCCACCGCGACATCCGCCCCCTGCAACTGGGCCTGTCCGGCAAGGTCCGCACCCTGACCGCGTGGTGCGAAGGGCGGCAGGATTTCCGCAGCTTTCGGGTGGACCGGATTGTTGCGGCCTTGCCCACGGGGGAAATTTTTCCGGACGAGGCAGGACGCGGGATCGAAGATTACCGTGTGCGCATGGCCGAAATTACCCAGCCTGCACCGGTCCCGCCGGAAACACAAAGCAGCGATCCCGCCGGATCATAAGCCACAAGGGCGTGTTCAGCTTTGGCAGGAACACCCCCGGCACGGCGGCGGTCAGCACCGAGCCGTCATAATCCATCCTGAACTCGACCAGACTTTCGCGGCCCAGATAACGCGCACGCTGCACCCGCCCGCGCGCCGGTGTGCCTTCCCTTGGCGTCGGGTTCGGGCCACGCCCTGCGCGGTCCAGATCGATTTTCAAATGCTGCGGGCGGATCACGATATCCACCTCGGCCCCATCGGCATGGCCGGGTGTCAGGAAGGCCCCGAACGGCGTATCCGTCAAAGCCCCTTTCGACACGCCGCGGATCACATTGACATCACTGAAAAACGCCGCCGCCGCCTTGTCGACCGGCGCATTATAGACGTTATAGGGCGCGCCCTGCTGCACCACGCGCCCCCCCCGCATCAGGGCGATTTCATCGGCCATCCGCATTGCCTCATCGGGTTCATGCGTGACCAGCAGCACGGCAGCGCCTTCGTCCTTCAACACCTCAAGCGTGGAATCACGGATGCCGTCGCGCAGCCGGTTATCAAGGCCGGAAAACGGCTCGTCCATCAACATGACACGCGGGCGCGGGGCCAGCGCACGGGCCAAGGCCACGCGCTGTTGCTCGCCGCCCGACAACTCATGCGGATGCTTGGCGGCAAAGCCGGGCAGATTGACCTTCTCCAGCAGTTCATCCACCCGCCGCGCCCGCGCCGCCTTGTCGCCTGTCAGCCCGAAACTGACATTCCCCGCCACGGTCAGATGCGGGAACAGCGCGAAATCCTGAAACATCAGCCCGACGCCACGCGCCTCGGGCGGCAGGTTGACATGGGGGCCGAACACCTCTTGCCCGTCGATCAGGATGCGGCCTGTCTCCGGCGTTTCCACCCCCGCGATCATCCGCAGCGTTGTGGATTTGCCGCAGCCGGACGGGCCGAGCAAGCATGTCACCTGCCCCGCCGCCACCTGCAACGACACATCACAAACCACCATCCTGCCCCCAAAGGCGCGGGACAAGGACTGTACTTCAAGACGTAGGGGATTTGGGTCGGCCATGATTTCCCAAGCGATTTGGTCAGACATTCCCTAACAGCCCCGCCGCCTGTCAGCAAGACAGGGATCAAATCGTGGCGTTGGTCGCCCCCCCATCCAGCAGGATATTCTGCCCCACGATAAAGCCCGCATGCTGGCTGCACAAAAACGCACAGGCCGCGCCGAATTCGGCAGCCGTGCCATAGCGGCGCGCAGGGATGGTCGCGGCACGCTCTGCCTGCGCCTGTTCCAGCGTGATCCCGCGCGCGGCCACCACGCCGCCATCCAGCGCCACGGCGCGGTCGGTTGCATGAATGCCCGGCAGAAGGTTGTTGATCGTCACGCCATATTGCGCCACCTGCCGCGATGTGCCTGCAACATAGCCCGTCAATCCCGTCCGCGCCGCATTCGAAAGCCCCAGTTGCGGGATCGGTGCCTTGACCGATTGCGAGGTGATATTGACCACGCGGCCCCAGCCCTTGTCGATCATCGCCGGCATCAAGGCCGTCATCAGTGCGATGGGCGTCAACATATTGGCATCAATGGCGCGGATGAAATCCTCGCGGCCCCAGTCGTGCCACATCCCCGGAGGCGGCCCACCCGCATTCGTCACCAGAATATCGACAGCCCCCGCCGCCACCAGCACCTCGGCCCGCCCTGTGTCCGTGGTGATGTCGGCTGCAACCGCGACCACATCCACGGCGTAGGCCGCGCGCAAGGCGGCTGCCGTGGCCTCCAGCGCCTCGGCCCCGCGCGCATTGATCACCAGATCGACACCCGCCGCCGCCAGCGCCTCGGCACAACCGCGCCCCAAGCCCTTTGATGCCGCCGTCACCAATGCCCGCTTGCCCCTGATGCCCAGATCCATCCGCCGCTCTCCTGATTTGCGCCTGTCAGGTGCCACCCTAGCACCCTGCCCGCGTCTGCAAAAGCCGCCCCGCCCTTGGCCCAAACCCGACCAATTCGGCTTGTTTCGGCCCCCGTAAGGTTTCATATCTAACGAAAGCAGCCGAAAGCCCAGCATGTCTGACTCTGAACATATTTCCCTTCCCGGTCACGCCTGTCAGGTGCTATCTGCCGCTGATCTTTTTGTATCGCTTGGCGTGAATGCGGGCGATGAACTTGGCGGCCCTGACGAGGTTTGCCCCGGCGATATCTATCAGCTTGATCCCGATCACGCGCCGCTGCGCCTTGTCGTCACCCGCCCCGAAGGTGGTGGCCAGCGCGTCGGCGCAGGCAGCGCCGCAGGCCACCCCGGCGAGCCGATCCAGCTTGAAGCCCGTTATGCCCTGATGGCGTCGGATGGCGATCAGGTGGAACTTCTGCTGTTGTCGCTGCCGGGGGGCCACCGCTTTGTGCTGCCGCTGTCGCCGATGGCGGCGCGCACCGACTATACCTTGCTGAAGGTCGAGGAGGCCCCCGAAGATACCGGCCTGTCCGATCTGCTCTGCGTGTCCTTCGCGCGCGGCACCATGATCACACTGGCCACCGGCGTCCAGCGCCCGATCGAGGCTTTGGCCTCTGGCGATGCGGTGCTGACCCGTGACCACGGCGCACAACCGATCCGCTGGATCGGCCACACCACCCTGCGCGCTGTGGGCGTCTTTGCGCCCGTGGTGATCACGGCGGGAACCTTGGGCAATGCGGGCGATCTGATCGTATCGCAGCATCACCGCATGTTCCTGTATCAGCGCACCCGTCAAGCAGGCGTGCCAACCGCCGAATTGCTGGTACAGGCCAAACATCTGGTGGATGGCGAAAGGGTGTTCATCCGCGAGGGCGGCTTTGTCGATTACTTCAGCCTTGTGTTCGATCGCCACGAGATCATCTATGCCGAAGGCGTCCCCGCCGAAAGCCTGATGGTCAACGACGCCACCCTGAACCGCCTGCCGCCCGAACTCTCCGAAGACGTCAAACGCCGCTTCCCCGGCCTGTCGCAACACCAGCATTTCGGCTCCGAAGCGGGGCGCAAATTCCTCGACCAACTCGGCCCCGCCGCCCTCTACCAACCCCGCAGGGACTGAAGCCCGAAGAAGCATCCCGCCCCACAGCTTCATCTTGGCCCAAATACTCCCGCCGGAGGCTCCCGAACTCTGCCATGGTCGCGTGCCCCCGTAGGTCAGGGTTCACCCCGCCCCCCCCCAACCCCAAACCGTAGGTCGGGGTTCACCCCGACTCCCGCAACCTCCCCCCCTCTCCCCATCCTAGACGAACCCGCCGCTTTGCTCTAAAGCCGCTGCACCATGACCCAGACAAACCGCGCCCCGCTCCCGCCCGAAATCGCCCGCCGCCGGACCTTTGCGATCATCTCGCACCCCGACGCCGGCAAAACCACGCTGACCGAAAAATTCCTGCTGTTCGGCGGCGCGATCCAGATGGCCGGACAGGTCCGCGCCAAGGGCGAGGCGCGGCGCACGCGGTCGGACTTCATGAAGATGGAGCAGGAACGCGGGATTTCCGTGTCCGCCTCGGCCATGTCCTTCGATTTCCGGCACTACCGCTTCAACCTTGTCGATACCCCCGGCCACTCGGACTTTTCCGAGGACACCTACCGCACCCTGACCGCCGTTGACGCCGCGATCATGGTGATCGACGGGGCCAAGGGCGTGGAAAGCCAGACGCAAAAGCTGTTCGAGGTCTGCCGCATGCGCGACCTGCCTATCCTGACCTTTTGCAACAAGATGGACCGCGAAAGCCGCGACACCTTTGATATCATCGACGAAATTCAGGAAAACCTTGCCATCGACGTGACACCGGCAAGCTGGCCCATCGGCATGGGGCGCGATTTTGTCGGGGCCTATGATCTGCTGCATGACCGGCTGGAAATCATGGACCGCGCCGACCGCAACAAGGTGGCCGAAACCGTCCAGATCACCGGCCTTGATGATCCGAAACTGGCCGACCATGTGCCTGCCGACCTTCTGGCCAAGCTGCGCGAAGAGATCGAGATGGCGCGCGAACTGCTGCCCGCCTTTGACCGCGCGTCGTTCCTGAACGGCTCGATGACGCCGATCTGGTTCGGCTCGGCGATCAATTCCTTTGGCGTCAAAGAGTTGATGGACGGCATGGGCGAATACGGCCCCGAACCGCAGCCGCAAAAGGCCGCCGAACGGGTGATTGATCCGTCCGAATCCACCGTCACCGGATTCGTGTTCAAGGTGCAGGCCAATATGGACCCCAAGCACCGCGACCGTGTGGCCTTCGTGCGGCTTGCCTCGGGCCATTTCACCCGCGGCATGAAGATGCTGCATGTGCGTTCCAAGAAACCGATGGCCATCGCCAACCCTGTGATGTTTCTGGCCGCCGACCGCGAACTGGCCGAAGAGGCTTGGGCCGGTGACATCATCGGCATCCCGAACCACGGGCAACTGCGGATCGGCGACGCGCTGACCGAAGGCGAGGCGTTGCGCTTTACCGGCATCCCGTCTTTCGCGCCGGAACTCCTGCAGGTCGTGCGCGCGGGCGATCCGATGAAGGCCAAGCATCTGGAAAAGGCGCTGATGCAATTCGCCGAAGAAGGCGCCGCCAAGGTGTTCAAACCGATGATCGGCTCGGGCTTTATCGTCGGCGTCGTGGGCGCGCTGCAATTCGAAGTGCTGGCCAGCCGGATCGAACAGGAATACTCCCTGCCCGTCCGCTTTGAACCCAGCCAGTTCACCAGCGCCCGTTGGGTTTCGGGGGCAAAACCGGATGTGGACAAGTTCATCAACGTGAACAAGGGCCATATCGCCATCGACAACGACGGCGACACCGTCTTCATGACCCGCCTGAAATGGGACATCGACCGGATCGAGCGTGACCACCCCGAGCTGAAACTGACCGCCACCAAAGAGATGATGGTCTGACACAACCCCGCCGTGCGCTATTGGCGCGCGGCCTTTGCCCTTGCCCGCCGGTTCTTGGCGCGGCGCAGGCGCGGTGCGCTGAACAGATACAGTCCGCTGATCCCGAACACCATCAGCGCCCCTGCGGTAATATCCGCAAGCCAGGTTCCCAGCACCGTGCCAACCCAGCCGCGCGTATGCAGCGATGACAGCACCCGCGACCAGCGGATCACCGTGTCCAGCCGCGCCCCGTCCGGCGCAAAGGTCTGGCGCATATAGCGCCCCGTCACCCAGTAATGTCCGGTTTTCTGATCGACGATCACATCCGTATCGCCGCCGTCGAAACGATAGCTTTCCCGCCCCAGATAGGGTTTGCTCACCGTCAAACCGCGCACGACATCCGGCAAAATCGACCGCGCCAGCGCAAAGGCCTGCGCCCGCGTGACCTCTTTCGCCAAGGGCGAGGCGTCAAACTGCGTCACATCAAAACCGCTATCGGGCAGCAGCGACAGGATCAACTTGCCGTGGTTCATATAAAAGCCGGTAAAGCCCGCGACCACCACCCAAGGCAGAATGCATATCCCCAGCCACGCATGCAGGCTGCGAAGAAACCTTTCAAAAGACATAAGACCTCTCTGGCAAAATCGCTCTCTTTTGATAGCAGCCAGAACGTGCTTTCAATTCAACTTGCGGCCTAAATCCGGGGCTTATGCCAAAGGTTTAGCCGTTTCCCGCCGCTTGCGGCACGGACACGGGATATTTTTCGATCCGGCAGCTTGCTGTTTGTCATCTGGCCGATTGCTGCATTACTGCCGATCCTGCGCCACATTATGCCAGAATTTTGCATCGTATTGACTGATATTCCGCCGTTTTGCGCCACTACGCGCGTTTTCGCCCCCCTTGCCCCTTGTCGCGCGGCCCGTCTTACTGCGCGCAACATTGCCAAAGAGGCCACCATGACCCTGACACACGAAGCCCTCACTCTGCTTGCCGAAATGGGCGTGACGCTGACCGCAGGCAGCCTGCCCGCGCGCAGCCCGATCACGGGCGAGGTGCTGGCCGGCCTTGCCGAACACAGCCCCGCCGAGGCAAACGCCACCATCGCCGCCGCCCATGCCGCCTATCGCGCGTGGCGCGTGGTGCCTGCCCCGCAGCGTGGCGAATTGGTGCGGCTTCTGGGCGAGGAGTTGCGGACCCACAAGGCCGCCTTGGGTCGTCTGGTATCGATCGAGGTGGGCAAGGTGGTCTCGGAAGGCCTTGGCGAAGTGCAGGAAATGATCGACATCTGCGACTTTGCCGTCGGCCTGTCGCGCCAGCTTTACGGGCTGACCATCGCCTCGGAACGCCCCTCGCACCGGATGATGGAAACATGGCATCCGATTGGCGTCGTGGGCGTGATCTCAGCCTTCAACTTCCCCGTCGCGGTCTGGTCATGGAACACGGCCCTTGCGCTGGTCTGCGGCAATGCCGTGGTGTGGAAACCCTCCGAGAAAGCCTCGCTCTCGGCCCTCGCGGCCCATGCGCTGCTGGAGCGCGCCATTGCCCGCTTTAACGCAGCCGGAGGCCATGCCCCCGAAGGTCTGTCGGGCCTGCTGATCGGCGGCCGCGCCTTGGGCGAGGCGCTGGTCGACAGCCCCCTTGTGCCGCTGGTCTCGGCCACGGGATCGACCGCAATGGGCCGCGCCGTGGGGCCGAAGGTGGCCGCGCGCTTTGGCCGGTCTTTGCTGGAACTCGGTGGCAACAACGCCGCCATCGTCAGCCCTTCCGCCGATCTGGACCTGACCCTGCGCGGTGTTGCCTTTGCGGCGATGGGAACGGCAGGCCAACGTTGCACCACGCTGCGCCGCCTGTTCCTGCATGACAGCATCTACGACGCCTTCCTGCCCCGCCTGAAAGCGGCCTATGCCTCGGTCAAGGTTGGCAACCCGCTGGAAACCGGTGTGCTGATCGGGCCATTGATCGACGATGCGGCGCTGGCTGCGATGCAAGCGGCGCTGACCGCCGCCCGCGCCGCCGGTGGCACCGTGCATGGCGGCGAGCCTGTCACCGGCATGGGCGGCGCCTATGCCCGTCCTGCCTTGGTCGAGATGCCCGCACAGACCGGCCCCGTCGCGCACGAAACCTTCGCACCGATCCTTTATGTCATGCGTTACAAAGACTTCCGCGACGTTCTTGAAGCACATAATGATGTGCCGCAAGGCCTGTCCTCATCCATCTTCACCAATGACCTGCGCGAGGCCGAAACCTTCCTTTCCGCCGCAGGTTCCGATTGCGGCATTGCCAATGTCAACATCGGCCCCTCGGGTGCGGAAATCGGCGGGGCCTTTGGCGGCGAGAAGGAAACCGGCGGCGGACGTGAAAGCGGATCGGACGCATGGAAAGCCTATATGCGCCGTGCCACCAACACGATCAACTACGGCACCACCCTGCCGCTGGCGCAGGGCGTAACCTTCGACATCGACTGAAAACACCAAGGATGCCGCAGGAAAATGCGGCATCCTTGACCCTGTGGGCGATTTCGGATAAAGGCGCGTGCAGGGGCCATGCGGCCCAGACGCCGGGGCGCCCGGAAATCAGCGTCCCTTTTCCCCATGCGGGCCGAACCCGCATCTTTAGGACGCAGATGACCAAATTTTCTGACCTCGCGCTGGACCCCCGCGTGCTGCAAGCCGTCGCCGAAGCTGGCTACGAAACCCCCACCCCGATTCAGGAACAGGCCATTCCGCACGCTTTGCAAGGCAAAGACGTGCTGGGAATCGCCCAGACCGGCACCGGCAAGACCGCAAGCTTTACGCTGCCGATGATCACGCTGCTGGGCCAAGGCCGCGCCCGCGCCCGTATGCCGCGCAGCCTTGTGCTGGCTCCGACGCGCGAACTCGCCGCCCAAGTTGCTGAGAACTTTGACGTTTACGCCAAGTATACCAAGCTGACCAAGGCGCTGTTGATCGGCGGCGTGGCCTTTGGCGAACAGGACAAGCTGATCGACCGTGGCGTTGACGTGCTGATCGCAACCCCCGGCCGGTTGCTCGACCATTTCGAGCGCGGCAAACTGCTTCTGACCGGCGTGCAGATCATGGTGGTGGACGAAGCCGACCGGATGCTGGACATGGGCTTTATCCCCGACATCGAACGCATATTCTCGCTGACCCCCAAGGGCCGCCAGACCTTCTTCTATTCGGCCACCATGGCGCCCGAGATCGAGCGCATCACCAACACCTTCCTGACCGGCGCGGTCAAGATCGAAGTGGCGCGGCAGGCCACCACCTCGACCACGATCGAGCAGAAGCTGATCCAGTTCCAGCCCACCCGCAAGGACAAATCCTTTGCCGAAAAGCGCGCCGTTCTGCGGGCGCTGATCAAGGCCGAAGGCGAAAGCTGCACCAACGCCATCATCTTCTGCAACCGCAAGATGGATGTGGATGTGGTCGCCAAGTCGCTGAAATCGCACGGATTCAACGCCTCGCCCATCCATGGCGATCTGGACCAGTCGGTGCGGACCAAAACGCTGGACGGATTCCGTGACGGATCGGTTCACCTGCTTGTGGCCTCGGACGTGGCCGCGCGCGGGCTTGATATTCCCGCCGTCAGCCATGTGTTCAACTTTGATGTGCCGTCGCATCCCGAAGATTACGTCCACCGCATTGGCCGCACCGGCCGCGCGGGGCGTCTGGGCAAGGCCTATACCATCGCCGTTCCTTCGGACGAGAAATATCTGAGCGCTATCGAGCATCTGGTGAAACAGCCGATTCCGCGGGGCGAAGTGCCGGAAGGCGCGCTGGACGGTGCCTCGGATCGTCCCGAACGTCCCCGCGAAGAGCGTGGCGGGCGCAGTGGCCGTGGCGGTGAACGTAGCGAAGGTCGTGGTCGTGACCGCGCCCCGCGTGAGGCAAAGCCGGTGGAAGCCGTGGTCGCAGTCGAACCCGTGGTTGAAGCTGTCGTCGAAGTGGCCGCCCCCGTTGTGGCCGAGCGCACCGAGCGCGCGCCCCGCCGTGAGGATCGCCCCCGTGACGACCGCACTCGTGACGACCGCCCGCGCGAAGCCCGTGAAGAACGTCCGCGCGATGACCGCAGCCGCGACACCTCGTCGGATGATCGCCGCCGGGATGACCGCCGCGACTATCGCGGTGGCAACCGTGACCATGGTGAGCGTGTCGTGGGCATGGGCGACCATGTGCCGGATTTCATCCTGCGCAGCTTTGCCATCACCACCGTGACCGCCGACGATGCCGAAGAGGCACCCGCGACTGGCACCGAAGGCTGAAACCAAAGGCTGATCCGGCCCCCACAAACAAAAAAGCCCCGCAAAAGCGGGGCTTTTTTTATGCCTGCGGAAAGGGTTACTCCATCGCCAACCGGCTGATCACCACCGTCACCTCGGGCTTCTTGCCGATTTCTTCCATCGCGACCTGACGGACAATGCGGCGCAGCGCCTCGTCCATCTTGTCGTCATTGGTCAGGATCTTCTTGCCCGAAGACTCAAGGAATTCGGTCAGATCGGCTTCCAGCGTTTCCGCCAAGGGCCGTCCGCCCTTGCCATTCGCGGGCAGGCCCATCAACTCGACCCAAGCCTCGCCCAAGGGCTGATCGTTCTCGTCCAGAATAACCGTGACCATGACCTTGCCGTTCAGCGCCATGCGGATACGGTCGCGGACCACCCCGTCCATCGACCCCACCAGAACCGAGCCGTCCAGATAGGTGCGGCTAGCTTCGATCTGCTCGGCCAGTTGCGGGAAATCGCCAGAGATGTCCATCATCATGCCATTGGTCGCAACGGCGGCGGCGATGCCAGCTTCATGCGCGATGCGGACATGTTCGCGCAGATGGCGGTGTTCGCCATGCATCGGCAGCAGCATGTCGGGCAGGAACAGGCGATGCACATGCTCCAGATCAGGACGGTTGGCATGGCCCGAGACGTGATACTTGCCGCCCGAATCCTCGACAATATCCACCCCGATGGCCGACATGGCGTTGATCACGCGGCCAACTTCTTTCTCGTTGCCCGGAATGGTTTTCGAGGAAAACAGGAACATGTCGCCCTCTTTCATCTCAAGCCCCAGATATTTCCCGCGCGACAACTGCGCCGAAGCCGCGCGGCGTTCGCCCTGCGATCCGGTCACGATCAGCATCAGGTTGCGGCGCGGCACCTCGGCGGCCTCTTCCGCCGTCACCGTGCGCGGGAATTGCGGCAGCACGCCGGACTCTTCCGCCGCCGAAACCATCCGCTTCATCGCGCGGCCCAGCAGGCAAACGGTGCGCCCTGCGGCATGGCCAGCCTCGGCCAGCGTTTTCAGACGCGCGACGTTCGAGGCAAAGGTCGTCGCCACCACCATGCCCGAGGCCGATTTGATCAGCTCGGCAATCGGGCCTTTCAGCGTGCTTTCCGAGCGGCCTTCGTGCAGCGAGAACACGTTGGTCGAATCGCACATCAGCGCCTTCACAGGACGCTCGGCGGCGATTTGCTGCATCAGCGCATCATCCCAGCCTTCGCCCACGATGGGCGTGGCATCGCGCTTGAAGTCGCCCGAATGGATGATCCGCCCCGCCGGCGTATCGATAATCAGCGCCGCACTTTCCGGGATCGAGTGGCTGACCGGCACGAACTGCACCTTGAACGGGCCGGCCTCGATCACATGCGGACGGGCCGCAACCGTGGTGATCGCATCCTTGGGCAAACCCGCCTCTTCAAACTTCAGCCGCCCGATGGTGGCGGTGAAGGTGCGCGCATAAATCGGCTTCCGCAAGCTTGGCCACAGATGCGCCAGCGCGCCGATGTGATCCTCATGCGCGTGGGTGATGAAAATCGCCTCAAGCCGGTTGATGTTCTTGGCAAGCCACGAAATATCGGGCAGCACCAGATCGACGCCGGGGCTGGTGTCCATATCGGGGAAGGCCACGCCCAGATCGACAAGGATCAGCCGTTCGCGCCCCTTGGGGCCATAGCCGTAGACATAGGCATTCATACCGATTTCACCGGCACCGCCCAAGGGCAGATAGATCAGACGTTCACCGCTCATGCGTTTGCGTTCTCTTTGTTGTAATCGTGGATCAGAACCAGACCGTGCATCGTCAGGTCATCCTCGATGGAATGAAATAGGTCGGTCCCTTGGGCAAACAAGGACGCAAGGCCGCCCGTGGCGATCACCTTCATGGGTGACACACGCTCACGCCGGACTTCGCGGACAATGCCTTCGATCAGGCCGATATAGCCCCAATACACGCCCGATTGCATACAGGCCACCGTATTCGTGCCAATCGCGCGGGCGGGCTTGGTAATATCGACGTGCGGAAGGGCGGCGGCGGCCATATGCAGCGCCTCAAGCGACAGGTTGACGCCGGGGGCAATCACGCCGCCGACATAGGCGCCATCGCTGTCCACAACGTCAAAGGTGGTGGCGGTGCCAAAATCCACCACGATCAGATCGCCACCGTGGCGGTCAAATCCGGCCACCGTGTTGACAAGACGGTCAGGTCCAACCGTCGTGCCTTGATCGACGCGCGGGGCCACCGGCAGTTTGCAGTCGGGCCGCCCCACCACCAGCGGGCGACAGTTGAAATAGCGGTCGCACAACACGCGCAGATTGAACACCACCCGCGGCACGGTCGAAGAAATGATCGCGTGCGAGATCGTGGCCTCGGTCTTGGTCAGCATCATCAGTGACGAAAGCCAGACGAAATACTCATCCGCTGTGCGTTTGTGATCAGAGGCGATGCGCCATGTGGCGATGAACCTTGCCCCGTCCCAGATCGAGAACACGGTGTTGGTGTTGCCGCAGTCAATGGCCAGAAGCATGGCTGCCCCCTATCAGAAAAACACCTCTGCCGCCGGAATGGCGACAGGGCCTTGGGCTGTCCGCAGGATCAGGTTGCCACCCGCGTCGATGGTGTCAAACACACCCTCGCGGGTCTGAGTGCCGGTGCGGGCGCGGATCGGCTCTCCCAGTTTGGCGGCATGGGCCAGCCATGCAGCGCGCAAAGGCGCAAACCCTTCGGCAGTGAACACCGCCTCCCACGCCGCATAGGCAGGTGCCAGCGCGTCAAGGAAGGCCTCCGGTGTCACCCGCACGCCGGTTTCGGCCAGCAACGACACCGGCACCACCGCCCCTGCCTCGACCACGCTGGCATCGGGGGCGGCGATCAGGTTCACCCCGACACCAATCGCCAGATGCAAGGCACCCTGCCCCGCAGCGGTGCTTTCCAGCAAGATCCCCGCCACCTTGCCGCCGTTCAGCAGCACATCATTCGGCCATTTCAGCGCGAAAGCCGCGTCCAGACCCGTCAGCGCCACAAAGGCATCACGCAAGGCCAGTGCCGCCGCAAAAGACCGCAGCGCCACCTGTTCAGGCGGACCCGCAGGCTGCATCGCCAGAGAGGCATAGAAATTCCCGCGCGGACTGACCCAAGGCCGCGCCCGCCGCCCGCGCCCCGCCGTCTGCTCATGCGCCAGAAACCAAGCTGGCCCCGTCAAAGACGGGGCCAGTCGCAACGCATGGGCATTCGTGCTGTCTATCGTCTCAAAAACGTGGCGGGCCACGCCTTCGGGCCAGCCCTTAGCCAACAAGAGAGGCCGCCGCGAAAGCCGCCGCCGGTTCGATGCCGAACAGGTTCACCACCCCCAGCACCATCGCCGCCGCAACCGCCACCAGCATCAACCACTGAACCGGAGCCATCTTGCTGTCAGCGCCTTCGACATCCTTGCCGAAATACATGAAGAACACGATCCGCAGGTAGTAGAACGCCCCGATGACCGAGGCCACAGCCCCCGCCAGCGCAAGCCAAGTCATACCGGCATCGACAGCCGCCTTCAGCACATAGAACTTCCCGAAGAAGCCCAGCATCGGCGGCACACCGGCAAGGCTGAACATCAGCACCAGCACGGCCAGCGCCTTGAGCGGTTCCCGTTTGGCGAACATATTCAGGCTGGCAATGTCGGACACAGGCTGGCCGTTCTTTTCCAGCGACAGGATGAAGGCAAAGGTGCCAAGGTTCATGGTGACGTAGATCGCCATGTAGATCAGCATGGCCTGAACGCCTTCAACCGTGCCAGCCGCCAGCCCAACCAGCGCATAGCCCATATGCGCGATCGAGGAATAGGCCATCAGGCGCTTGATGTCGCGCTGGCCAATCGCCGCCACGGCACCAAGGAACATCGACAGCACAGCCAGCGCCGCCAGAACCTGCGACCATTCGGCAGGGATGGCGCCAAAGGCCGCATAGATCACCCGTGCGATCAGCGCCATCGCCGCCACTTTCGGCGCGGTGGCAAAGAAAGCGGTCACGGGCGTCGGTGCGCCTTCGTAAACGTCGGGGGTCCACATATGGAACGGTGCCGCCGAGACTTTGAACGCCAGACCCGTCAGCACAAACACCAGACCGAACAGCACGCCCAGCGGAATCTCTCCGCCCAAGGTGGACAGAATGCCCGAGAACAGCGTGGTTCCGGCATAGCCATAGACCAGCGACGCACCATAGAGCAGCAGACCCGACGACAGCGAGCCAAGCACGAAATACTTCAAACCCGCTTCGGTGGATTTGGCGCTATCACGCCGGAACGCCGCCACAACGTAAAGCGCCAGCGATTGCAGCTCCAACCCCAGATAAAGCGACATCAGATCGCCCGCCGAAACCATGAAGAACATGCCCACCACGGCCAGCGTGACCAGAATGGGATATTCGAACCGGCCCAGATCGTGGCTTGCCATGTGCTCTTGCGCCATCACCAGCACACCCGCCGCCGACAGCAGCACAACCACCTTCACAAAGCGCGCGAAGGCGTCGTCGATGAACATGCCGCCAAAGGCCGGATTGACACCCTCGCCCTTGAAGCCGATCCAGATCGCCAAGGCGACAAACAGCCCCGCCGTGGCCCATGTGATCACGCCGGTCAGCTTGTCCTTGCCCGCGTAAACCCCGACCAGCAGCGCCGCCATGGCGTATAGCGCAAGGATCACTTCGGGCAGAACGGTGTGAAAATCAGTAGCGTTCATCTGGGTAATCCTTAGTTCACAGCGACGGCTGCGACGGCCGTTTGGTATTGGTCAACAAGTGCGGTCACCGACGGGCCGATGATATCGGTCACAACCGCCGGATAGACGCCCAACAGCAGGGTCATGACAATCAGCGGCGCAAAGATCGCCCGCTCACGCCGGCTCATGTCCTGAATGGTGGCCAGCGATTCCTTCACCAGCGCCCCGAACACCACACGACGATACAGCCACAGCGCATAGGCCGCCGACAGGATCACGCCCGAGGTCGCCACGGCGGCAACCCATGTGTTCACCTGGAAAATCCCCATCAGCGTCAGGAATTCGCCAACGAAACCGGAGGTCCCCGGAAGGCCAACGTTCGCCATGGTGAAGAACATGAACACCAGCGCATAGGCGGGCATCCGGTTCACAAGACCGCCATAAGCCTCGATCTCGCGGGTGTGCATCCGGTCATAGATCACGCCCACGCAGAGGAACAGCGCGCCCGAAATAAAGCCGTGCGACAGCATCTGGAAAATCGCGCCGTCAATGCCTTGCTGGTTCGCGGCGAAAATCCCCATCGTCACGTAACCCATGTGGGCCACCGAGGAATAGGCGATCAGCTTTTTCATATCCGACTGCGCCAGCGCGACAAGGCTGGTGTAGACGATGGCGATCACCGACATCCACAGTACCAGATCGGTCATCACATGGCTGCCAACCGGAAACATCGGCAGGCTGAAGCGCAGGAAGCCATAGCCGCCCATCTTCAGCATGATCGCCGCCAGCACGACAGAGCCACCCGTGGGGGCCTGAACGTGGGCATCGGGCAACCACGTATGCACCGGCCACATCGGCATCTTCACCGCGAAAGAGGCGAAGAAGGCAAGGAACAGCAGCGTTTGCAACCCGCCCACAACCGTGATCCCCAGCACCGAGAAGGTCTCGGACGCGAACTCGAAGGTCATCAGCGTCGGAATGTCGGTGGTGCCCGCCGCCATATACATGGCGATCATCGCAACCAGCATCAGCACTGAACCGAGGAAGGTATAGAGGAAGAACTTGAACGCCGCGTAAATCCGGTTCTGCCCGCCCCAGATGCCGATGATCAGGAACATCGGGATCAGGCCAGCCTCGAAGAACAGGTAAAACAGCACCAGATCCAGCGCCATGAACACGCCCAGCATCAGCGTTTCCAGCAGAAGGAAGGCGATCATGTAATCCTTGACCCGATCCGTCACACCCCAGCAGGACAGGATGGTGATCGGCATCAGGAAGGTGGTCAGCAGCACGAACAGAACCGAAATCCCGTCCACGCCCAGTTTATATTTCAGACCGGCGATCCATGTCGCCTCTTCGACGAATTGCATGCCGGTGTTGGCCGGATCAAAATCCTTCAGCAGGATCAAGGACACCAACAACGTCGCAGTGGTCGCGATCAGCGCCAGCCACTTGGCATTGCGCTGTGCCGCCGCATCATTGCCGCGCAGGAACAGTGCCAGCACGACAGCAGCCACCGCCGGAAGGAAGGTGATGAGGGAAAGAAGGTTATTCATGGATCAATGCCCCACCGAAAGCGTCATCCAGGTCAGCAAGGCGGCAATCCCCAGCACCATGGCAAAAGCGTAAGTAAAGACGTAGCCCGATTGCAGGCGGCCAGCGAGGCGGGTGATGAAGGGGATGATCCCCAAGGCAACACCGTTCAGCGCCCCGTCGATCACCACGCCATCGCCCTTTTGCCACAGGAACCGGCCCAGCCATTTCGCCGGACGCACGAAGATCACGTCATACAGCTCGTCGAAATACCATTTGTTCAGCAGGAACAGGTACAGCGGACGCTGTTGCGCGGCCAGTTTCGCGGGCAGTTCGGGGCTGCGGATGTAGAATTTCCACGCCAGCAGCAGGCCAAGGATCATCGCAACAAAGGGCGAGACTTTGACCCAGGTCGGCGCAAGGTGCGCTTCGTGGATCACATGATTGTCAGCTCCCAGATAGATCGCCCCTTTCGGTGCGCCGTGGGCCGCAGCCTCGGTCCCATGATCCTCGGCCGGAGCGGCCTCGGTTGCCACAACGTCCGTAGCATGATCCTCGGCGGCAACGGCCTCGGTCGTCGTGCCTTCCGGCGCGGCTTCACCTTCGGCAGCGGCTTCGCCGTGGGCGGCAGCCTCCATCCCGAACCAGTCACGCATCTTGTCTTCGTCGCCGAAGAAGCTGTTGTACCAGACCATCCCCGAGAACACCGCCCCCAGCGCCAGCGCACCCAGCGGGATCAGCATGACGGTGGGGCTTTCATGGGCATGGTCGTGCGCGTGATGATCGCCGCGCGGCTTGCCGAAGAAGGTCATGAACATCAGGCGCCACGAGTAGAACGAGGTCATGAAGGCCGCGATCACCAACAGCGTGAAGGCATAGTTCGACCCGACCCACGCGCTTTCGATCACCGCGTCTTTCGACAGGAAACCGGCGAAACCGAAATGCGTCAGCGGGATACCGACACCGGTAATCGCCAGCGTGCCGATCAGCATCGCGTAATAGGTCAGCGGGATTTTCTTCCGCAGCCCGCCATAGTTCCGCATGTCCTGCTCATGGTGCATCGCATGGATGACCGAGCCTGCGCCAAGGAACAGCATGGCCTTGAAGAAGGCGTGCGTGAAGAGGTGGAACATCGCCACCGGATAGACGCCCACACCAGCCGCCACGAACATGTAGCCAAGCTGCGAGCAGGTCGAATAGGCGATCACGCGCTTGATGTCGTTCTGCACCAGACCCACGGTCGCCGCGAAAAACGCGGTGGTCGCGCCAAGGATCACGATCATCGACTTGGCATCGGGCGCATATTCATACAGCGGCGACATGCGGCAAACAAGGAAGACGCCCGCCGTCACCATGGTTGCGGCGTGGATCAGCGCCGACACAGGCGTCGGGCCTTCCATCGCGTCCGGCAGCCATGTGTGCAGGAACAACTGCGCCGATTTGCCCATCGCCCCGATGAACAGCAAAACGCCAATCAGGTTGGCCGCGTTCCATTCCGTCCACAGGAAGGGCAGGTTCGTCTCGGCCAGCTTCGGCGCTGCGGCAAACACATCGTCAAAGCGGATGCTGTCGGTCAGGTAGAACAGCGCGAAGATGCCAAGCGCAAAGCCGAAGTCACCGACACGGTTGACCACAAAAGCCTTGATCGCTGCGGCATTGGCCGAGGGCTTGCGGTAGTAGAACCCGATCAGCAGGTAGGACGCCACACCCACACCTTCCCAGCCGAAGAACATCTGCACAAGGTTGTCAGAGGTGATCAGCATCAGCATCGCAAAGGTGAAGAACGACAGATAGGCAAAGAAGCGCGCCTTATAGGCCTCGCCATGCCCCCAGTTGTCGTCATGCGCCATGTAGCCGAAGGAATACAGGTGAACCAAGGCCGAGACCGAGTTCACCACCACCAGCATGATCGCTGTCATCCGGTCCAGCCGGATCGCCCATTCGGTCGCAAGCGAACCGGATTCAATCCAGCGCAGCACGGTGATGTGCTGGGTCTCGCCGTCAAAGGTCAGGAAGATCTGCCACGACAGCGCGGCGGCCAGAAACAACAAGGCGGTTGCGATGATCTGACCGGCCTTCTCGCCAAACAGACGCCAGCCGAAACCGCACAGGATGGCCCCGATCAGCGGAGCAAAGAGAATGATCGTCGGCATGGCTTAGCCCTTCATCACGTTGGCGTCTTCGACGTCGATGGTTCCACGGGTGCGGAAGAAGACCACCAGAATGGCAAGGCCGATCGCCGCCTCGGCAGCGGCCACGGTCAGGATGAACAGCGTGAACACCTGCCCCACCAGATCGCCCAGATAGGACGAGAAGGCGACGAAATTGATGTTGACCGCCAGCAGCATCAATTCGATCGACATCAGGATCACGATGATATTCTTCCGGTTCAGGAAGATGCCAAAGATCCCGATGACGAACAGCGCGGCTGCTACAGTCAGGTAATGTTCAAGTCCTACCATTTTCGTCCCTCCGGGTCTTTGCCCGTTGTCCGTGTTCTTCCTGCAGGGCGGAGCAAACCCCGCCGTGCCGTTAAATTCGTTCGGCGGCTGTGTTCCCGCCTTGGCCGTTGTGCGCGAGTCGGGGTGAACCCCGACCTACCTGTCTTTTCGTCGTCAGGCCGGTCACAGACCGCGTAGGTCGGGGTTTACCCCGACTCAAGCGATCACAAGCCCTGCCCCGGCTTCACGTCATGCAATTCCATCGCCTTGGCCGGATCGCGCCACATCTGGTGCAGCACGTTCTGGCGCTTGACATCCTTGCGGTGGCGCAGCGTCAGCACGATGGCACCGATCATCGCCACCAGCAGCACCAGTCCGGCAAGTTGGAACAGCAGCAGATATTTGTCATAGATCAGCAGACCCAGCGCGCGGGTGTTCTCCACCTGTGCCAGATCGGGTGCAACAGCGGCGCGCAGGCCCAAGGCCCCTTCGGCCTGCACCCAGGCCCCGACCCCGATCACCAGTTGCATGATGATGATCACGCCCACCAGCAGACCCAGCGGCATATACTTGACCATCTCGCCCTTCAGCTCGGCAAAGTCGATGTCCAGCATCATCACCACAAAGAGGAACAGCACCGCGACCGCGCCGACATAGACGATGATCAGCAGCATCGCCACGAATTCAGCGCCCAAAAGAACGAACAGACCCGCCGCCGACAGGAAGGCAAGGATCAGCCACAGCACCGAATGCACCGGATTCCGCGACAGGGTGACAAGAAGCCCCGCCGCCACCGTCACGGTGGAAAAGGCATAGAAGGCCAGATCGGCTACGCTCATGGCGCTTTCTCCTCGGTTTCCGCAAAGACGGTCTGGGCGATTTCCAGCGCCTTTTGCGTGGCGGGCAGGCCGCCGAACATGCTCATCTGCCAGATCACCTCGGCGACCTCGCGTTTCGTCGCCCCGGCTGCCAGCGCGTTCTGCACCGTCAGCCGCACCTGCGGCTCTCCGACCGGACCCAGCACCGTCAGCGCCGCAATCGTCACCAGAAAGCGGGTGCGGGCATCCAGCCCTTCGGGGTTGAAGGTCTTGCCGAAGAACGCCTCAAGCAATTCCTTCGGCATCGCCGGAAACAGCTTTTCGAAGGCCTTGACATCAACACCCTCCAAGCCGGGCGTAAAAGCACGGGCCATCTGCTGGCCCTGCTCCATCATCTGCTTGAAGATATTGGCGAATGCTTCGGTCATCTGTAGGGCGCATCCAGTTCGAGGTTGCGGGCAATCTCGGCTTCCCAGCGCGCGCCGTTCTCAAGGAGTTTCTCCTTGGTGTAGAACAACTCCTCGCGCGTCTCGGTGGCGAATTCGAAATTCGGGCCTTCGACGATGGCATCCACAGGGCAAGCCTCTTGGCAGAAGCCGCAATAGATGCATTTCGTCATGTCGATGTCATAGCGCGTGGTGCGGCGGCTGCCGTCCTCACGCGGTTCGGCGTCGATGGTGATGGCCTGAGCGGGGCAAACCGCCTCGCACAGCTTGCAGGCAATGCAGCGTTCCTCGCCATTGGCATAGCGGCGCAGCGCGTGTTCGCCACGGAAACGGGGCGAAAGCGGCCCCTTTTCATGCGGGTAGTTCAACGTCGCCTTGGGGGCGAAGAAGTATTTGAACCCCAGCCCAAAGCCTTTGAAGAAATCCAGCAGCAGGAAATACTTCGCCGCGCGGGTGTAGTCGGTGGTCCGTGCCGGTCCCATCATGATCAGCCCCCAATCGTCCAGCGCGCCCAGAAGCCGCCGAATACTTCGAATTTCGCAAGGAAAGACACAGCCACAACCCAGAACAGCGACAGGGGCAGGAACACCTTCCAGCCGATCCGCATCAGCTGGTCATAGCGGTAGCGCGGCACGATGGCCTTCACCATGGCGAACATGAAGAAGAACACCCACATCTTGGCAACCATCCACCACCAGCCATCGGCCAGCCCCGGAATGGGCGACAGCCAGCCGCCGAAGAACAGCAGCGAAATCAGAGCGCACATCAGGAAGATCGCGATATATTCGCCCGCCATGAACAGCAGATACGGTGTGGAGGAATATTCCACCATGAAACCGGCCACCAGTTCGGATTCCGCTTCCGGAAGGTCAAACGGCGGGCGGTTGGTTTCTGCCAGCGCCGAGATGAAGAACAGGAACACCATCGGGAAGTGCGGCAGCCAGTACCAGTTCAACAGCCCGTAATCGCCCGACTGTGCCGAGACGATCGAAGAAAAGCTCATCGAGCCGGTCGAGATGATGATACCGATGATGATCAGGCCCAGCGACACCTCGTAGGAAATCATCTGCGCGGCAGAGCGCAACGACCCGAGGAAGGCGTATTTGGAGTTGGACGCCCAACCGCCCATGATCACGCCGTAAACCTCAAGGCTGGAGGCCGCGAAGACAAACAGGATCGCCACGTTGATATCGGCCAGCACCCAGCCGCTGTCGAACGGGATCACCGACCAGGCCAGGATCGCCAGTACAAAGGACAGCATCGGCGCAAGGAAGAACACTGGACGGTCAACACCCGCCGGAATGACGATTTCCTTGACCACATATTTCAGCGCGTCAGCCACAGATTGCAGCAGGCCAAACGGCCCCACAACGTTCGGCCCCTTCCGCATCTGGACCGCAGCCCAGATCTTGCGGTCGCCATAGACCAGAAACAGAAGGCTGATCATCACGAAAGCCACGATCAGAAGACTCTGCGCCACAATCAGCAGCGCCGTCCCCAGACCCGTTTGCAAGAATTCAGTCATGGTGCCTCACGTCCCTAAAGTCCCGGCGTTAAACCGTTGGTATGCCTTGTTCGCCACAATCGCGCACGGTCACTTCCGCGTCGATGGTTTTGATGCCGCGGGGCAGCGCCGCCGAGATGGTGTAAACCGCATCCCCGCGCCAAGTGCTACCCTGTTTCTCTACATTCGTCCGCACGTGCCGCGCAAATCCGAAACCACGGATCAACGCATATTGTGCAGCCGCACAACGGGCATAGCCCGCCACATCACTATTGTCCCGCGCGCCCTGCATGGACACACGGAAATTCACCAGATCGCCGTCCAGCAAGATCGTCTCGATCCCGTCATAGGACGGCGCGTAATCGCCCTGCGCCACATCCGCACCGCCCGCGCAGCCCAACAGCACGCCAGCGGCGACTGTCAGACCTGCGATGGCTGTGCAAAGGCGGCACATGGTTGTTTACTCCGCCGCCAGCGCGGTTTTGGCGCGCTCTGCTTCCATCGCGGCCAGTTCGGCCATCACGGTCGAGGCCCGCGCAATCGGGTTGGTCAGGTAGAAGCCCTTGAAGGCATTGCGGAAATCCGCACGGCCCATATCGCGCAGCGCAACCGGTTGCCAGTCGTTCACCGGAACCACGTCAATCGCACCCAAGTGCGGGTGGGCGGCGACCAGCGCACGACGCAGGGCCGCAAGGCTGTCCCACGGCAGGGTCGCGCCCAGTTCCGCCGACAAGGCCCGCAGGATCGCCCAGTTTTCCTTGGCCTCACCCGGCGCAAAGCCAGCGCGCTGCGCCAGTTGCGGGCGGCCTTCGGTGTTCACGAACAGGCCCGATTCCTCGGTATAGGCAGCACCCGGCAGGATGATGTCGGCGCGGTTCGCACCACGGTCGCCATGGCTGCCCTGATAAATCACAAACGGACCGGCGGCGATTTCGACCTCATCCGCGCCAAGGTTATAGATCACCTCGGCCCCGTCGGTTGCCGCAGCAAGACCGCCCTCGGTAACCGCGCCCACATCCAGCGCGCCCACGCGGGCCGCCGCCGTGTGCAGCACCAGCAGTTTCGCACCAGCGCCCGCCGCATAGGCCATCGCATGCGCCAGAACAGCCTCACCATCGGCCTCGTTCAAGGCACCCTGCCCCACGATCACGATGGTATCGGGCTTTTCGGTGACCTTGCCGACCAAAGCCGCCAGTGCCGCGCGATCCGTGCCCATGTGCTTATACTCATAGGTCAGATCAACGGCTTGACCGATCAGCCCCACATTCGCGCCAGCCGACCATGCCTTGCGGATACGGGCGTTCAGAACCGGAGCCTCAACCCGCGGGTTGGTGCCGATCAGCAGGATGGTCTTCGCGCTATCAATGTCTTCAATCGACGCCGTGCCAACATAACCCGAGCGATTGCCGATCGGCAGACGCGCGCCATCGGTGCGGGATTCGATGCGACCCCCAAGACCCTCGACAATCGCCTTCAGCGAATAGATCGCCTCGACCGGTGCCAGATCACCGACCAAAACCGCAACCTTTTTGCCCTTCATCGCGGCGGCGGCCAGCGTCAGCGCCTCGGCCCAGTTCGATTTCCGCAGACGCCCGTTTTCGCGCACATAAGGCACGTCCAGCCGCTGACGACGCAGACCGTCCCAGACGAAACGGGTCTTGTCGGAAATCCACTCCTCGTTCACGCCGTCATGGTTGCGCGGAATGATCCGCATCACTTCGCGGCCCTTGGTGTCGACGCGGATGTTGCTGCCCAAAGCGTCCATCACGTCGATGGTTTCGGTCTTGGTCAGCTCCCACGGGCGGGCGGTAAAGGCATAGGGCTTGGACGTCAGCGCGCCCACGGGGCACAGATCGATGATGTTGCCCTGAAGGTTGCTGTCCAGCGTCGCGTTCAGATAGGACGTGATCTCGGCATCTTCACCGCGTCCGGTCTGGCCCATCTGCAAAATACCCGCAACTTCCGACGTAAAGCGCACGCAGCGGGTGCAGGAAATGCAGCGGGTCATCTTGGTTTCGACCAGCGGCCCAAGGTTCAGATCCTCGGACGCCCGCTTCGGCTCGCGGTAACGCGAGAAATCCACGCCATAGGCCATCGCCTGATCCTGCAAGTCACACTCGCCGCCCTGATCGCAGATCGGACAATCGAGCGGGTGGTTGATCAGCAGGAATTCCATCACGCCCTCGCGGGCCTTCTTGACCATGGGCGAATTGGTTTTCACCACGGGCGCTTCGCCGTTCGGGCCGGGGCGCAGATCGCGCACCTGCATGGCGCAGGATGCTGCAGGCTTGGGCGGACCACCGACAACCTCAACCAGACACATCCGGCAGTTGCCCGCGATCGTCAGACGCTCGTGATAGCAAAAGCGCGGGATTTCCACGCCTGCCACTTCGGCGGCCTGAATGATGGTCATCGCACCATCCACCTCGACCTCGATGCCGTCGATGCTGATTTTCTTGAGGTTCGACATCAGCTTACTCCGCTGCCACATGCGCGCCCTTGTGGGTTTTCCACAACTGCGCTTCTTTCAGGAATGACCACCCGAAGGCGTGGTCCGTATCGCCGTTTGCCTGCACATGTGCAAGCCGTTCAAGTGCTTCGTCCAGCGATGGTTTATGGCCCTCAGGCACCCACCACATCACGAAATGCGGCTGACCCATCACCGAAAACCACTCTGCCCGACGCGCGTAGAAGGCGCGGTGCAGGGTGTTCCAGACAAAGTTTTCAAAACTGACCACATCGGCCCAGACCGACAGGTTCGAGATCAGTTGCGGATCATCGGAAACGGCGGCTTCGGTGTTGCCCTGCCCCGCCGCGCCTTCCATCATCCAGACAAAACCGGACATGCGCTTGGCCAGCCCGTTCACCCGGTCCAGCGCGGCCATGAACTCGGCCACGCGCGGATCATCGGTGGGGGCCAACAGGCGCCCCACGTTCAGTTCCGCAAGCTGGTATCCGGGCCGCGCGGTCATTTCCACGACCTCAACAGGCTGCCGGCAAGGCTTTCCTTGGCGATCTCGTCACGGCCAACCTTGCAATAGCTTTCCGCATCGCCTTCGACAGCACCCGCCGCCGTCAGGTAATCATTGGCCAGCCCTTTGATGCGGGCCTTCTCGTCCTTGTTCTTACGAAAGGCCTTAACTTCTGCCTCGGAGTAGCCCTTGTCGCGCAGATAATCTTCCAGCGCGTTCAATTCCTGCAAGACCGTGAACATCTTGGCGGAAATCGACGGGCAGGTGTTGCGGATCACATCGGCCACACGGCCAGCCACCAGCGAGTCAATGAACCGTTTCTCGGTGTTCAGCGGTTCAAGCGCAAAGGCAGGGGCAGCGGTCAGCAGCGCCAGCACAGCAAGGGTCGCAAAACGGGGTTTCATGGCAGTCTCCTTTGACAATCCTGCCAAACCTCCTGCGCCCTTGGCCGTTGATATGCCATGACAAGCGGTCATTCCCGACGGCATCCGGTCCTGTGTGACATGCAGGCTCATGCACAGCCCCCGTCAAACACCCATTGGCCCGCGCGGAACCGCCCGAAAGCCGCCGGATCAAGCCGCGCTGACCGCGCCATGCAGAAATCCTCCGCGACACGCTTGGCCAGAAGCCCCTCGTCATAGCCAAAGGCCGCGCCATCGCGTGCCACGCTCATCTCTGCCCCGCCGGTCACCGGCTGCAGATCGACGACAAACGAAGCCCCGTCATGCACCACCGCCACAGGCCCACTGGCCGCAAGCGGCATCGGCCGGGAAACCGGCGCGCCACAGGCAGTCAGGGCAACAGCAATGGTCACGACAACACCCCTCAACTCACTCGGCCGCCATAGCGCCCATGCGACCGGTCTTCTTGGCCTTGATCCGGTCTTCGATCTCTTCACGGAACTGCCGCACCAAGCCTTGAATTGGCCAGGCCGCCGCATCGCCAAGCGCGCAGATGGTGTGGCCTTCGACCTGCTTGGTCACCGAAATCAGCATGTCGATTTCTTCAACCTCGGCGTCGCCCTTCACGAGGCGGTCCATCACACGCATCATCCAGCCGGTGCCTTCACGGCAGGGCGTGCATTGGCCGCAGGATTCATGCTTGTAGAACTTCGACAGCCGCCAGATCGCCTTGATGATGTCGGTGGATTGATCCATCACGATCACCGCCGCCGTGCCAAGACCCGATTGCGCGCCGCGCAGCCAGTCGAAATCCATGATCGCATCTTCGCATTGCGCGGCATTCAGCATCGGCACCGAAGACCCGCCGGGGATCACGGCCTTGATGTTCTTCCAGCCGCCCCGCACGCCGCCGCAATGTTCTTCCAACAACTGCCGCAGCGGGATCGACATCGCTTCTTCAACAACGCAAGGGTTGTTCACATGGCCCGAAATGCCGAACAGCTTGGTGCCAGCATTGTTCGGACGACCGAAAGACGCAAACCACTCCGGCCCGCGGCGCAAAATCGTCGGCACAACGGCAATGGATTCAACGTTGTTCACCGTGGTCGGGCAACCATAAAGCCCCGAACCCGCAGGGAACGGCGGCTTCATCCGCGGCATGCCCTTTTTGCCTTCCAAGGACTCCAGCAGCGCGGTTTCCTCGCCGCAGATATAGGCGCCAGCCCCGTGATGCAGGTAGCAATCGAAATCCCAGCCGGATTTCGCGGCGTTCTTGCCCAGCAACCCCGCGTCATAACATTCGTCGATGGCGGCCTGCAAAGCCTCGCGCTCGCGGATATACTCGCCACGGATGTAGATATAGCAGGCATTGGCCCCCATCGCGAAAGACGCGATCAGCGCGCCTTCGATCAGGGTATGGGGGTCATGCCGCATGATCTCGCGGTCTTTGCAGGTGCCGGGTTCGGATTCGTCGGCGTTGATCACCAGATAGGACGGGCGGCCATCCGACACCTTGGGCATGAACGACCACTTCAGACCGGTCGGGAAACCCGCCCCGCCCCGCCCGCGCAAGCCGCTTGCCTTCATCTCGTCAACGATCTTGTCCCGCCCGCGCGCGATGATCTCGGCGGTGCCATTCCAATGGCCCCGCTTCTTCGCGCCCGCAAGCGAACGGTCGTGCATCCCGTACAGGTTGGTAAAGATGCGGTCCTGATCCTTGAGCATGATTGCCCCTTCCTAATTCCGGCGTTTGCGCCAGATCTGATACGTCACGACCAAGGCCCAAATGAACCCGGCCAATGCAGCAAGATCAAAGAGAAGGACATATTTGGGCGGCCAGCCCATCTCCCCCCCGACATACTGCGCCCCGATCCACAGAACCATCGTGCCGGCAATCACCAAGGCCACCAGCCTTGCCTGCCGCGCCAGATGGCGCTCTGTTTCGGGGTCTGCCATTCTAACCCCTAGTGGTGGTGATCGTTGCCGTGGTCATGGTCGCCATGATCCACCGCACCCAGCTCCACCCCGCCTTTGCCCAGCAGCACGCCGAACACGGCAAACACCATCGCGCCCACCAGAACCGCAGGCGTCACACCCACATCCGACAGCACCCGCGCCAGCGCCGCCGCGATCAGACCGGCAAGTGCGGCGACAAACCAGCCGCCCGCCCAAGGTCCGTCAACCGCTGCATGATCGTGACCGTGATCCATCATAGCCCTCAATAATCGTTGGATTTGGCGCGGATCTTGAAGGCATCAAGCCCGATCTCAAGGATCAGCTTGGCCTGCGCCACCCATTTGTCACGCGTCACGCGGCCCTTGAAGCCTTTCAGGTTCGCATCCATCCAAGCCACCTCGGGCGCACCCCAAGCGGCGATCTGGTCAAAGTGGTAGATGCCCAGTTCAAAGCACAGCTTTTCCAGCGCAGGGCCAATGCCTTCGATGGATTGCAGCGCATCGGCCTTGCCATCCCGGGCAGCGGCCAAAGCCTGCGGCTTGCCCGCCTCGGCAGGGGCCGCAACGGCAGCAGCGGCGGCCTCGGCAGCTTCGGCTGCGGCCTTGGCGGCCTTGCGCTCGCCCCGCGCCTTGGCACGGGCGGCCTTTTCTTCCGGCGTCTCGGCCCGCTCGGCCTCGGCCACATCGGCGGATTTGCCCAGCCACGGCGTCGTCAATGGCACTTCGGTGCCGTCGATGCGCTTGACGGTATCGCCGATGTCCACCGCGTTCTGCACGCTTGCGTTATACTGCTGACGCCCAGACTCGAAGTCCTTCAGCGAGGTCAGACCCGACAGCGGCTCGGCGGCATAGCGGCCATTCTGCGGGCCGGGAACCGGAACCTCGCCCGCCGAGAACCGCGTGATCAACTCGCGCAGCTTCGCAGGGGTCAGGTCTTCGTAATAGTCTTTCCCGATCTGGGCCATCGGCGCATTGGCGCAAGCGCCCATACATTCGACCTCTTCCCACGAGAATTTCCCATCCAGCGAGACCTGATGCGCAGCAGGCGCGATCAACTCTTTGCAGACAGCAATCAGCTCTTCCGCCCCGCAGATCATGCAGGACGTGGTGCCGCAAATCTGCACATGGGCGATGGAGCCAACCGGCTGCAACTGGAACATGAAGTAGAACGTCGCCACTTCCAGCGCGCGGATATAGGCCATGCCCAGCTTGTCCGCGACATATTCAATCGCCGGACGGGTCAGCCAGCCTTCCTGTTCCTGCGCGCGCCACAGCAGCGGGATCACAGCCGAGGCCTGACGCCCCGCCGGATATTTGGAAATCTGGCCTTCAGCCCAAGCAAGGTTCGCCGGAGTGAAGGCGAAAGAAGCGGGCTGGTCTTTGTGCAGACGGCGAAGCATTAGCGGTCAACCTCCCCGAACACGATATCCATCGTGCCGATGATCGCGGAAACGTCGGCCAACTGGTGGCCCTTGCAGATGTAGTCCATGGCTTGCAGGTGCAAAAAGCCCGGCGCGCGCAGCTTGGCGCGGTAGGGTTTGTTGCTGCCATCGGCCACCAGATACACGCCAAACTCACCCTTCGGAGCCTCGACCGCGGCGTAAACCTCGCCTGCAGGCACGTGGAAGCCTTCGGTATACAGTTTGAAGTGGTGGATCAAAGCCTCCATCGAGGTTTTCATCTCGGCCCGTTTCGGCGGGGTCAGCTTGCCGCGCGCCAGAACGTCGCCCTTTTCCACCCGCAGCTTGGCAATCGCCTGCCGGATGATCGAAATGGATTGGCTCATCTCCTCCATGCGGCAGAGATAACGATCATAGCAGTCGCCGTTCTTGCCCACGGGGATCTTGAAGTCGAATTCGTCATAGCATTCGTAGGGCTGGCTGCGGCGCAAGTCCCAAGCCAGACCAGACCCGCGCACCATCACGCCAGAGAAGCCGTATTTCTGGATGTCATCCTCGGTCACCACGCCAATATCGGCGTTGCGCTGTTTGAAGATGCGGTTTTCGGTCAGCAACCCGTGCAGATCGTCCAACACCTTGGGGAATGTGTACGACCACGCCTCGATGTCGTTCAGCAGATCATCGGTCAGGTCTTGGTGAACGCCACCGGGGCGGAAATAGGCCGAGTGCAGACGCGCGCCAGAAGCCCGCTCATAAAACACCATCAGCTTTTCGCGTTCCTCAAAGCCCCAGAGCGGCGGCGTCAGCGCGCCCACGTCCATGGCCTGCGTCGTGGTGTTCAGCAAATGGTTCAGGATACGGCCGATTTCGGAATACAGCACACGGATCAGCGAGGCACGGCGCGGCACGACCGTTCCGGTCAGCTTTTCGATGGCCAGACACCAGGCATGTTCCTGGTTCATCGGGGCCACATAATCCAGCCGGTCGAAATAGGGCAGGTTTTGCAGATAGGTGCGGCTTTCCATCAGCTTTTCGGTGCCGCGATGCAGCAGGCCGATATGCGGATCGCAACGTTCGACAATCTCGCCGTCCAGCTCTAGCACCAGACGCAAAACGCCATGCGCTGCGGGGTGTTGCGGGCCGAAGTTGATGTTGAAGTTGCGGATGCGCTGCTCGCCCGTCAGCGCATCGTTGCTGCCGTCGTCATAGCTGTTCACGCGGATATCACCGTCCATCGCTTATGCCCCCGCTTTCTTTTCGTCGCCCGGAAGGATGTAGGTCGCCCCCTCCCACGGTGACATGAAGTCGAACTGGCGGTATTCCTGCACCAGTTTGACGGGTTCGTAGACCACACGCTTTTGCGCCTCGTCATAGCGGACTTCGGTGTAGCCGGTGGTCGGGAAATCCTTGCGCAGCGGATGCCCACGGAAGCCGTAGTCGGTCAGGATGCGGCGCAGGTCGGGGTGGCCGGTGAAGAGGATGCCGAACATGTCGAACACTTCACGCTCGAACCAGTTGGCCGACGGATGCGTGACGTGGATCGAAGGCACCATCTCCTCTTCCGTAACCGCCACCTTCACGCGGATGCGCGCGTTGGTATACATCGACAGGAAGTGGTAAACCACGTCGAACCGCGCGGCCCGCTCGGGGTAATCCACCGCCGTAATATCGACCAGCGACGAGAATTTGCAGGCCGGATCGGATTTCAGGAAATCAACGAAATCAACCAGATGCGCCAGCGCAACGGTGACATTCAACTCGCCAAAGGCAACTTCGGTGGCAAGCACCGCATCGGCGCGGGTGGTGGCCAGATGGCTGGCAAGGCTGTTCAGGGCTTCTGACATGGCGTCCTCTCAGCGAACCAGCGTGCCGGTGCGGCGGATTTTCCGCTGCAACTGCAAGATACCGTAAAGCAGGGCCTCTGCCGTGGGCGGGCAGCCCGGAACGTAGATATCGACCGGAACGATCCGGTCACAGCCACGCACCACCGAATAGGAATAGTGGTAGTAACCGCCACCATTCGCACAGGACCCCATCGAGATCACATAGCGCGGTTCCGGCATCTGGTCGTAAACCTTCCGCAGCGCCGGTGCCATCTTGTTGGTCAGCGTCCCTGCCACGATCATCAGGTCCGACTGGCGCGGAGAGGCGCGGGGGGCGGTGCCGAAGCGTTCCAGATCATAGCGCGGCATCGAGGTGTGCATCATCTCGACGGCGCAGCAGGCCAGACCGAAGGTCATCCAGTGCAAAGAGCCATTTCGCGCCCAGTTGATGATATCCTCGGTCGAGGTCAGCAGGAAACCCTTATCCTGCAACTCGGCATTCAGCGCCTGCGTGGCAACCTCGCGGTCGGCCCCAGCCGTGTTCGCACCAGTCATCACGCCCATTCCAGCGCCCCCTTCTTCCATTCATAGGCAAAGCCCACCGTCAGCACGGCAAGGAACACCATCATCGACCAGAACCCGACCATCGAAATCTCGCCAAAGGCCACGGCCCAGGGGAACAGGAAGGCCACTTCCAGATCGAAGATGATGAACAGGATCGACACCAGATAAAACCGCACGTCGAACTTCATCCGCGCATCGTCAAAGGCGTTGAAACCACATTCATAGGCCGAAACCTTTTCCGGGTCCGGGTTCCGCACCGCGATCACGGCGGCGGCAAGGATCAGCACAAGGCCAAGCCCCGTGGCCACGCCCATCAGGATCAAAATCGGCAGATACTCTCGAAGAAGTGCGTCCAAGAGGGGCTCCTATCGCTGCGAACGGCGAGTTGCAGCCCCAAGCGGACCACGTCACTCTTGCGCCCCGTTTACCCCGCCCCCTGCGCGCGGTCAACCGAACGTGGGGCGAAAAGATGCCGCATTGGCACAGGGATTTGCGACTGTATGCAAATGTATACCACGCCCGCGCGATTTAAGGGCAAAATCCCGCGCCCTGCCGGTTTTCCGGCATGCAGCAGAATCACGAAACCGCTTTGGAAAGTGCGCTATTGCACCTTCGGCAGCGCGACCGCTTCGGGTTCCGGCCCCTGCCCGACCGCCAGCACCTCGGCCCGCAGAATCCGCGCGATCTGGGCGGCATCGTCGGGGGTAAAGGTCAGCGGAAGGCGCAGATCGAACAGCCCAGCAAGGATGCGGTCGGTCTGCGGCAGGCTTTGCGGCGCGGCATAGCGCCAGTGGTCATAGCGGCTGGTAAAGGCCACTGGATCATCGGCGCCGAACCACTTCACCTCGACCCCGCGCGCCACCGACCGCGCAAGGAATGAGGCAATGCGGGCAGGGCTGAAATCGGGCAGCAGGAACTGGAAGGACGAGCCGACAAAGGTTTCGGCATCGGGACGCGGCACAAGGCGCAAGCCATTGGTATCGGCCAACCCTGCCTCAAGCGTGCGATACAGCACCTCCCAGCGCGCCACCCTTTCGCCCAAGACCCGCAACTGCGGCCGCAAAATTGCCGCGCGCAGGTTGTCCATCCGGCCCGACACATTCGGCGTCACCATCCGCACCGCCTCGAACGCCTCGGGCGGCGGGGCAGCGCGGTGCTTGCCATACAGCATATACGACCCCGACAGCAGCACCGCCCGCGCCATCACCTCGGCATCGTCCGATATCAGAAACCCGCCCTCGCCCGCATTGACATGCTTGTAGGTCTGCATCGAATAGCAGCCGATCAGCCCGTGCCGACCGGAAGGAACGCCGTTCCACGAAGCCCCCATCGTATGCGCGCAATCCTCGATGATCGTCACACCCAGATCGGCACAAAGCGCCACAAGCGCCTCCATATCGCACAGATGCCCGCGCATATGCGACAGCATCAACAGCCGCGCGCCGGTTGCCTTGGCCTTGGCCGCCAGATCATCGAAATCCAGCGTCAGATCTTCCGTCACTTCGACAAACACCGGCTGACCGCCCACGCTTGCAATCGCGCCGGGAACAGGGGCCAGCGTGAAGGCATTGGTCAGCACCGGCTCCCCTGCCGCAATCCCCACCGCACGCAAGGCACAGCCCAAAGCATAGCCGCCAGAGGCCACCGCAAGGCAATACTTCGCCCCCGTCAGTGCGGCGAATTCCTCCTCCAGCAGGGCAGCTTCCGCAACCTCGCCTTCAGCCGTGTTATAGCGGTGCAGCCGCCCATGCCGCAGCACCGCAATCGCCGCTTCGATCCCGTCCTCGGGAATGGGTTCCTGCTGGGTAAAAAGCCCCGTAAACCGTTCTTGCATCAGGCTTTCTTTCCTTCAGGCTTTACCAGCCAGACAAAGGCCGCCAAAGAGGCCGCAACCACTGCCGCCGCAATGAAATACGCCACATCCGGCGATTGGAACGGCGCATCCTCGCGCATGAAATAGCCAAAGACCTGACTGAAAAACAGCGTCCCCAGCAGCATCGCCACACTTAACAGCGATGCGATCCCGCCCTGCAATTCGCCCTGCGCGTCCTCTGGCACCGCCTTTGACATCATCGCGGCCAGCATCGGATGCACAAAGCCCTCCGGCCCATGCACAAGGATCAGCACCAGCACCGCCGTCATGCCCCCCGCCAGCCCATAGCCCAGCGCCGCGATGGCCGAACACACCAGCCCGATGATCACCACCCGGAACTCGCCGACATATTTCACCGCAGGCCCCGTCAGCAGCCCCTGAAACGCCGCCATGACCACCCCGAACGCCGCAAGCGACAGGCCCACCATCGCCTCGGACCAGCCGAATTTGGCGATGCCCCAGAACGGCCAAATGGCCTGATAGACCGACGAGGCAAAGAAGAACACGAACATCACCACGCACATCGGGATCACGCCCTTATAGCGCCGGAATACCCGAAACGCGCCAAAGGGGTTCGACCGCGCCCATTCAAACTTGCGCCGCTTGTCCAGCGGCAGGCTTTCTGGCAGCACGAAGTAGCCGTAAATCAGGTTCAGCCCGGAAATCGCCGCCGCCACAAAGAACGGCACACGCGGGCCAAAGGTTCCCAGCAGCCCGCCAATCGCAGGCCCGACCACAAAGCCCGCGCCAAAGGCCGCCCCCATGATGCCAAACACCCGCGCACGGTCCTCGGGCGGAGTCACATCGGCCAGAAAGGCGTTGGCAATCACCCAGCTTGATCCGCACAGGCCCGCAATGATCCGCCCCACAAACAGCCATGCCAGCGTCGGCGCAAAGGCTTGCAGCAGGTAATCCAACCCCAGCCCAAGGATCGCCAGCAGCAACAGCGGGCGGCGGCCAAAGCGGTCTGACAGGTTGCCCATCAGCGGGCTGAACAGAAACGCCGTCGCCGAAAACGCCAGAAACATCCAGCCCCCGATGATCGAGGCATCGGCAATATCGACATGACCGACATCACGGATCAGCGCGGGCAGCACCGGAATGATCAGGCCAAAGCCCACCATATCCAGCAGCACACACAGCAAGACAAAGCTCACCGCATGGCGCGACGGCGGCTGGATCGGGGGGGATTGGTCAAGGTTTTCCATGCCGCGCACCCTATTTGCGGTGGCAGAAGGTGTCAAACAGCGCGCGTGTCACCTTTTACCCCAGCAGCCGCTCCACCAGCCCGTGCAGATCGTCGTAATGATCCAGCAGCGCCTCGGGCGACAGCCGCGCAACGCCCGCCCCCTCGGGACCGAATGTCACCAAAGCCACCGGCACGCCCACGGCAAGGCCGGTCTTGCGGTCGGTTTCGGTGTCGCCAATCAGCATGGATCGCGCCACCACGCCCCCCGCCCGCGTCACCGCCGCCACATAGGGCGCGGGATCGGGCTTGCGCGTGGGCAGCGTATCGGCCCCCACCAGCGCACCGAACAGATCGGTGATCCCCAGCCGCCGCACCAGCTCCACCGCCAGCGCCTCGGGCTTGTTCGTGCAGATCGCGGTGGCATAGCCCGCACCGCGCAAGGCCTGCACCGCCGCCACCGCCCCGTCATAAAGCCGCGTATGCGTGTCGATCCCCTCGGCATAGGCCGCCAGAAGGCGCGGATATTCGCGGCTGATGTCCTCCTCGGACCACGCAACGCCCAGCCGGTCAAACCCCGCCCGCAGCATCGCCCGCCCGCCATGAAAGGCCGTCAGCGTGTCGCGCGCGTCCAGCACCGCCCCGCCATGCCCCAGCGCATCAAAACAGGCATTGGCCGCCGCCAGCAGGTCAACAGACGTATCCGCCAGCGTGCCATCCAGATCAAAAACCACCGTGCGCCGATCCGCCTGCATATTTCTGTAACCTTGCGTGAAGCGGCCAGCCCTTGCGGCCCCGCCCGCCTTCGGTAAAACGGGCGCATTGCAAAAGGAAGGGGCGTCATGCCGGTTTCACTCATTGTTTTGGCGGCGGGCTTGGGAACGCGGATGAATTCCGATCTGCCCAAGGTCTTGCACCATGTCGCTGCGGCCCCCCTGCTGCACCACGCCATGACCGCTGGCCGCGCGCTCGACCCCGCCCGCGTTGTCGTCGTCGCAGGCCACGAGGCAGAGGCTGTGACCAGATCCGCGCAGGCCTTTGACGAGTCGGTGCAGGTCGTCGTGCAAGAGCCGCAGCTTGGCACCGCCCATGCCGTCACCACCGCCGCCCCCCTTCTGGCCGGGGCTGCGGGCGATGCCATCGTGCTTTATGGCGACACCCCTTTCATCCGCCCCGAAACCCTGCAAGCCATGCTGGAGGCCCGCGCGCAGCACGCCGTGGTGATCCTTGGCTTTCAGGCCCGTGACGCGGGCCGCTATGGTCGCCTGATCGTCAACGGCGACAGGCTGGAAAAGATTGTCGAATACAAAGATGCGACGGACTCCGAACGCGCCGTGACCCTGTGCAATTCCGGCGTTGTCTGCGCCGATGCCAAGACCCTGTTCGATCTGGTGGCACAGGTGGGCAACGACAATGCCGCAGGCGAATACTACCTGACCGATATAGTCCAGATCGCCCGTGCGGCTGGGCTGTCGGCAGGCGTGGTGATCTGTGACGAATCCGAAACCTTGGGCGTGAACACCCGCGAACAACTGGCGCAGGCCGAAGCCGCCTTCCAAACCCGCGCCCGCGCCGAGGCGATGGAAAACGGCGTCACCCTGACCGCCCCCGAAACCGTGTTCTTCGGCCTTGATACCTACGTTGGCCGCGACACCACCATTGCACCGAACGTCTTCTTCGGCGCGGGCGTGACCGTGGAATCCGGCGCCGAGATCAAATCCTTCTGCCACCTTGAAGGCTGCCATATCTCGCGCGGGGCGGTCGTCGGTCCCTTCGCCCGGTTGCGCCCCGGTGCCGAACTGGCCGAGGATGTGCATGTCGGCAACTTTGTCGAGATCAAGAACGCCATTCTGGATGAAGGCGTCAAGGTGGGCCATCTGACCTATCTGGGCGATGCCCATGTCGGCGAATTCACCAATATCGGCGCAGGCACCATCACCTGCAATTACGACGGGGTGATGAAGCACCGCACCACCATCGGCAAACGCGCCTTCATCGGATCGGACACCATGCTTGTCGCCCCCGTCAAGGTGGGCGACGGCGCGCTGACGGCCTCGGGATCGGTGATCACGCAGGACGTGCCGCCCGAGGCTCTGGCAATTTCCCGCGCTGCCCAACAGAACAAGGCGGGCCTTGCGACCAAATTATTTGACAGGCTAAAAGCGATTAAAGCTGCGAAAAGTAAGGATAAATAACCATGTGCGGGATCGTTGGCGTTCTTGGCAACCACGAGGTTGCCCCCCTGCTGGTCGAGGCGCTGAAGCGGCTGGAATATCGCGGCTATGACTCGGCAGGCATCGCCACGGTCAATAAAGGCAAGCTGGATCGCCGCCGCGCGGTGGGCAAGCTGGTGAACCTGTCCGACCTTCTGGTGCATGACCCCTTGGCGGGCAAATCCGGCATCGGCCATACCCGCTGGGCGACCCACGGCGCCGCCACCACCACCAATGCCCACCCCCACCGCTCTGGCCCTGTGGCCGTGGTGCATAACGGCATTATCGAAAACTTCCGCGACCTTCGTGCCGAACTTGCCGCCGCTGGCCTCGCGTTTGAATCCGAAACCGATACCGAAACCGTGGCCCTGCTGACCCGCCTGCACATGGATCGCGGCATGACCCCGACCGAGGCCGCCCGCGCCACGATCAAACGCCTGCACGGGGCCTTTGCGCTTTGCTTCCTGTTCGACGGCGAGGATGATCTGATGATCGCCGCCCGCAAAGGCAGCCCGCTGGCCATCGGCCACGGCAAGGGCGAGATGTTTGTGGGCAGCGACGCCATCGCGCTCGCCCCGATGACCGACCGCATCACCTATCTTGAAGAGGGCGACTGGGCCATCCTGACCCGCGCGGGCGCGCAGATTTTCGATGCCGAAGACCGCCTTGCCAATCGCGCCGAGGCCCGTATCCAGATCGACGCCACCCGCATCGAAAAGGCGGGCTACAAGCACTTCATGGCCAAGGAAATCGCCGAACAACCGGTGGTGATCGCGGATGCTTTGCGCCGCTATGTGCAAGCCGGCGCGCTGCACCTGCCTGCCGAGGTGGATTTCAAAGGCGTGGACCGCATCACGATGGTCGCCTGCGGCACGGCCTCCTATGCCTGCCATGTGGCAAAATACTGGTTCGAACAGATCGCGGGCCTGCCCGCCGACATCGACGTGGCCTCGGAATTCCGCTACCGCGAACCGCCGCTTTCGCCGCAAAGCTGGGCGCTGTTCGTCAGCCAGTCGGGTGAGACCGCCGACACGCTGGCCGCGCTGCGCTATACCTCCGACAAGGTGGCCAAAGTGGTGGCGGTGGTGAACGTCCCCACGTCGTCGATCGCGCGCGAGGCCGATCTGGCCCTGCCGATCATGGCGGGGATCGAGGTGGGCGTGGCCTCGACCAAGGCGTTCACCTGCCAGCTTGTCACCCTTGCCCTGCTGGCCCTGAAAGCCGCCGTGGACCGTGGCCGCCTTGATGCCGCAGGTTTGGCCACCCATCTGGCCGATCTGGCCGCCCTGCCCGGCCTGATGAACCACGCCCTAGCCCTGTCGCCCCAGATCGCCACCGTGGCCGAGGAACTGGCCGAGGCGCAGGACATCCTCTTCCTTGGCCGTGGCGCGATGTATCCCTTGGCCTTGGAAGGCGCGCTGAAGCTCAAGGAAATCAGCTATATCCACGCCGAAGGCTATGCCTCGGGCGAGTTGAAACACGGCCCCATCGCCCTGATCGACAACCGCGTGCCGGTGATCGTGCTGGCCCCGCGCGACGCGCTGTTCGACAAGACCGTCTCGAACATGCAAGAGGTCATGGCCCGTCATGGCCGCGTGCTGCTGATTTCCGACGCGCAGGGCATTGCCGAGGCGGGTGCGGGCTGCTGGCGCAGCCTGACGCTGCCCGAAGTGTCACCCGCCTTCGCGCCGATCCTGTATTCGATCCCCGCGCAGCTTCTGGCCTATCACACCGCCATCGCCAAAGGCACCGATGTGGACCAACCCCGCAACCTTGCAAAATCGGTGACCGTAGAATGATCGGGGGAATGATCGAAACAGCCCTTGCCCAGTTGCAGGCCATAGCCGACCCGCAACGCGCCATCGAAGCACAAGCCTATCACAAGGTTGACCGCCCCTATCTGGGCCTGCGCGTGCCGCAGATCGAGGAATTGACGGATCAATGGCGCGCAGATTGCACGCTGGAGGAACGTCTCGCCCTTGCCGCCGCACTGTGGGAGACCAATATCCACGAGGCCCGCGTGGCAGCAGCCAAACTGCTGACCCAAGCCCGCATCAAGCCTGATGATACGGGGGCTTGGGATCTGATCTGCACTTGGGTGCCGCAGTTTGATGCGTGGTCGATTGCCGATCATGTCTGCATCGCGGCGCAAAAACGCATCACCGCCAACCCTGCGCGGCTGGATGTGGTGGAAGCCTGGACCACCCACGAAAACATGTGGACCCGCCGCGCCGCCCTTGTGGCGACCCTGCCCTTCACCAAGCAGAACTTCCCCAAACCGTTTGAGCTGGAGGCCCGTGACCGCATCCTTGGCTGGGCCGCAACCTATTGCGATGACAAGGACTGGTTCATCCAGAAGGCCGTGGCATGGTGGCTGCGCGATCTGTCCAAACACGACCCCGCCCGCACCCGCGCCTTCCTAGAGGCCCATGGCGACCGGATGAAAGCCTTTGCCCGCAAAGAGGCCGCACAATACCTGCCGCCCGAAGCCTGACCCGAGGCCCGCCCCGCAGACCCAAAAAATTTTCGTCCGAAAATTTTTGGACCGCACCCTCGGGCGAAGGTTATTGCGCGTAGACCAAGACCTCGGGCAGATCGGTCAGCGCCAGATCCAAGGCGCGAAACGCCGCCAGTGACAACTGGGCCGCCCCCTCGGCAGGCAGCAGATCAACCGCAACCATCGCGCCCGTGGCCGTCACCACCCAGCCCTTGCCCGCCTCTGCCACCAAGGCGGATTTCAGCCAGAACCCCTGCTCGGCCGGAGGTCCAAGCGCCACCGTCACCAGCCCCAAGGGCCGCCCCTCTGCCATCGGCGCCTCTGCCGCCGCCTTTTCGGCCTCGGTGGTCTGATCGAGTGCAGCCGCATCTTGCCCCGCCCCCAAGGGGGGCAGCGTCACGGCAGGCTCTACTGGGGCCACGATCGGCCCGGTCGTGGTTTCGGGTTCTTCCGAAGGAACACCCGAACAGCCCGACAGCATCAGGGCCAGCACAAGCGAGATGGAGCCGATATGTTTCATGCCTACGACGATAGTCTGCCGCCCCAGCCCCTGCAACTGCCGGATTCAGCCTTGCCCTTGCGCCGCCGCATCCCTACCTTTCCCCTATGACAGCGCCCCTGATAGATCCCTTCGCCCGCGCGATTTCCTACCTGCGCGTTTCGGTCACCGACCGCTGCGACTTCCGTTGCAGCTATTGCATGACCGAACACATGACCTTCCTGCCCAAGGCCGAACTTCTGACGCTGGAAGAACTCGACCGGCTGTGTTCGACCTTTGTCGGCCTTGGCGTCGAAAAGCTGCGGATCACCGGCGGAGAGCCTCTGGTGCGGAAAGGCATCATGACCTTCTTCCGCGCGATGTCGCGGCATCTGGACTCGGGTGCGCTGAAAGAGCTGACGCTGACCACCAACGGCAGCCAGCTTGCGAAATACGCGACCGAACTGGCCGATTGCGGGGTGAAACGGATCAACGTCTCGGTCGATACGCTGGACCCTGCGAAATTCGCTGAGATCACCCGTTGGGGCCGCCTGCCGCAGGTGCTGGAGGGCATCGCCGCCGCCACAGCCGCCGGCATGAAGGTGAAGATCAACGCGGTGGCCCTGAAAGGCTTCAACGAGGACGAACTGTTTTCGCTGGCCGAATGGTGCGCCCGTGACGGCCATGACCTGACCTTCATCGAGGTCATGCCGATGGGCGATATGGGCGAGGCGCAGCGCATCGACCAATACTGGAGCCTGTCCGACCTGCGCGCCCGCCTTGAGGAACGTTATACCCTGCAAGACCTGCCCGACCGCACCGGCGGCCCCGCCCGCTATGTGCGCCTGAAGGAAACCGGCCAGCGCATCGGCTTTATCACGCCCCTGACGCATAACTTCTGCGAAAGCTGCAACCGCGTGCGGCTGACCTGCACGGGCGAGTTGTATATGTGCCTTGGCCAAGAGGATATGGCCGACCTGCGCGCGCCCCTGCGCGCCAGTGCCGACAATGCCGCCCTGACCACCGCCATCCGCAGCGCCATCGCCCGCAAGCCCAAGGGCCATGACTTTGACTATACCCGCCAGAAAGTGGCCGGCCAGATGACGCGGCACATGAGCCATACCGGCGGCTGACGGCTGCATTTGCCACGCTGCGGGGGTTTCACACCCCCGCGCCCTTTCAGGGCTTCCCCCGTGGGATATTTATGCAAAGAGGATCGGGGGAACCGGTGAGGTGGTCGATGAGCGCAAGCAAGGATTTGCGCCGCGCCGTGGCGTTGGAATAGACCAGCACATAATCCCAGGGCATCGGCAAAGCGATATCGGACAGGATAACCAGCCGCCCCGCCGCGATGTCATGTCCGGCAATCCTGCGCGGCACCAAGGCCGCCCCAAAGCCCGCCCGCGCCGCCGCCATCGCCATGCGGGTCTGGTCCACCACCAGGCCTGCGCGCCGGTCAGGGGCAACCCGCGTGCCAGCCTGCCGCCAATAGGCCGCCCATGACGGCTGGGTGACATAGGCCGCCCCCCAATCGGTATGGATGAAGGCCGCATCCGGCAGCGCCGCCAACCCGTGCTGCACCATATCGGGGGCGGCGACGGCGACGATCTCGTCTCGGAACAGCGGCACGATGCGGTGATCGGGATAGGCGTGGCCGCCATATGTCACCCGCAGATCGACGCCGTCCCGCGCCAGCACCACCGGATCGTCCTGCACGCGGATCTCGATCCCGACACCGCCGTCAAAGCCGCGCAGGCGCGGGATCAGCCAGTGTTCGTCCAGCGTCGGCAGCACCGACACCACCAGCCGCCCGCGCGTCTGATCTTCGCGCAACTCGGCACCGAGGGCGGCAATATCGGCCAAGGCTGCCTCGAGCCGCGGATAGATCGCGCGGCCCGCATCGGTCAGCATGATCCGGTTGCCGATGCGCTGGAACAACCGCTTGCCGTAAAGCGCCTCCAGCGCCTTGACCTGCTGGCTGACCGCCGCCGAGGTCACGCCCAGTTCTGCCCCCGCCTGCACGAAAGATCCGGTGCGGGCGGCAACCTCGAAGGCGCGCAGGGCGTTCAGCGGCAGATCAGACATACGAGCCTACAGTTTTTCTTATGCTCCCCGATAATTCCTCTTGTTGCGCCACAGCGCAAGCCCCGCCATCCTGCGATCAAAGAGGAGTCCCCCATGCAAGATATCATCGACCTCACCCGCTTTCCGCTTGACCGTCCCGACAGCCCCGAATGGCAGGCGATGGTCGCCCGCGCCCGCGCCGATCTGGCGCGCGAGGGGATGTTCGATCTGGTGGGCTTCCTGCGCCCCGAGGCCTTGGCGCAAGCCGTGGCCGACCTTGCCCCCCGCTTTGACGCCGAGGCTTTCACCCATGCCCGCAAGCACAATATCTACTTCCGCAAGGACATCGCAGGCCTTGCCCCCGACCACCCCGCGCTGACCCAGTTTGAAACCATCAACCAGACCCTTTGCGCCGACCAGATCGGCGGCGTGGTGCAGCGGCTTTACGAATGGGAACCCTTCGCGCGCTTTCTGGCCGCCGCGATGGAAATGCCCGCGCTATATACGATGGCAGACCCGCTCGCCCGCGTGAACGCCATGCGCTATGCCACAGGCGAAGGCCTGAACTGGCACTTCGACCGGTCGGAGTTCACCACCACGCTGCTGCTGCAAGCCCCCGACAAGGGCGGCGATTTCGAATACCGCACTGACCTGCGCTCCCCTGACAATCCCAATTACGACGGTGTCGCCAAACTGCTGACCGGTCAAGACCCCGACCTGAAACGCATCACCCTGACCCCCGGCACGCTGAACGTGTTCCGTGGCAAGAACACCGCCCACCGCGTCACCCCCGTCGAAGGCAATACCCCCCGCATCATCGCGGTGTTTTCCTTCTTCGACCGCCCCGGTGTGCTCTTCACCCCCGAAGAACAGATCGGCTTCTATGGACGCGCTGCCTGAAAACGAACGGGAACGCAGGCCCAAAACCCGCGTTCCCCATCCTCTTCGCTCAAATATCCCCGCCGGAGGCGCACATCTCCATCAGCGCCCCCGCCCGCAGGATCAAGGGTAGGGTGCGTGCTCGGCACGCACCCTATGGCCAAAGATCAGGCCGCAGGCATCCGCGCCTCGACCATCCCCGCATACCAGCTTGATCCGAAGGGGATGGCGTTATCGTCAAAGTTATAGGCCGGATGATGCACCATCGCGGTGTCGCCGTTGCCAAGGAAGATATAGGCGCCGGGGCGTTCCAGCAGCATATAGCTGAAATCCTCGGCCCCCATCAGCGGGGCCGTGTCGGCATCGACATGGCCCGACACTGCCTGCGCCACCGACACCGCGTAATCGGTGTTCTCGGCGTGGTTCATCGTCACCGGATAGCCGCGCTGGTAATCGACCACAGCCTTCGCCCCCAGCGCCTGCGCCACGCCATCGACAATCTCATGCACCCGCCGCTCGGTATAATCCTGCACCTCGAAATCCATGGTGCGGACCGTCCCCTTCAGCTTGACCACCTGTGGGATGACGTTATGCGCGGTGGAATCGGTGGTGACGTTACAGATAGAGACCACAACCTGTTTCAACGGGTCCACCCCGCGCGAGGCGATGGTCTGCAGCGCCACGATCACATGGGCCGCGACAACGGTGGTATCAATGCAGTCATGCGGCTTGGCGGCATGGCCACCCTTGCCGGTGATGGTAATATCCACCGTATCGGCGGCGGCCATCATCGCGCCGGGGCGGATCGCGAAATGCCCCACCGGAATCCCCGGCATATTGTGCATCCCGTAGACTTCCTGAATGCCCCAGCGGTCCATCATGCCATCGGCGCACATCTCGCGCCCGCCGCCGCCGCCCTCTTCGGCGGGCTGAAAGATCAACACGGCAGTCCCGTCAAAGTTCCGCGTCTCGGCCAGATATTTCGCAGCCCCCAGCAGCATCGCGGTATGGCCGTCATGCCCGCAAGCATGCATCTTGCCCGCCACGGTCGAGGCATAATCCACCCCCGTCAACTCGGTGATCGGCAGCGCATCCATATCGGCGCGCAAGCCGACCACACGACCCGCCGTATCGGTCTTGCCCTTGATCACAGCGACAACACCCGTGCGCCCGATCCCCGGCGTTACCTCGTCAACGCCAAATCCGCGCAGCAAATCCGCCACCCGCCCCGCCGTGCGCTGCACGTCGAACTGCAACTCGGGGTGGGCGTGGAAATCGCGCCGCCATTCGGTGATCTCGGGCAGCATCTCGGCAAAGCGGTTCTTCGGTGGCATGGGGGTTCTCCTTTGCGCGCAGCGTGATCCAAACGCCCGCGCCCTGCAACCCCCTCCCCTTCAGGCAAAGCGCCGCCGCGCATCCAGCGCAAGGCCGGTGCCGACCGATCCCAGCATATCCCCCGTCGCAATCGCCACACCGGGTAGCGCCGCTTGCACACAGGCCCGCAACACCGGCAACCCGCTGGAACCACCGGTCATGAACACCGTCCCGATATCCGCAGCCCCAACCCCCGCCTGGGCCAGAACCGATCCCAGCATCGCGGAAATCCGCTGCACCGGCGCTTCAACCGCCTCTTCAAACCGCGCGCGCAACGCCATCGGATTAGGCCCGCCGGTAAAGGCCGACATCGCAATCCGCGCGGCCTCTGCCTCCGACAGCGCGATCTTGGCGGCCTCGACCGCCATGGCAAGCGAGTGGCCATGCCGCCCCTCGACCACGCGGATCAAACGGTCAATCAATTCAGGCCGGTCCGCCACCGCGCGCAAGGCCTTCAGATCCGAGGCACAGCGTTGGGTGTAAAGCATGTTGATCCGGTGCCATGTCGCCAGATCCAGATAGTAATGCCGCGGCATGATCCCCTTGCCGCCGCCCGTGCTGGCCTTGAACCCCAGATGCGGCATCACCTCGGACAGGCTCAGCAAACGGTCGAAATCCGTGCCGCCAACGCGGATACCGTCATTGGCCAGAATATCCCCCGCCCGATCTGCCGTCAGCGCCCGCTCGGGCGAGACGCGCACAATGGAAAAGTCCGAGGTGCCGCCGCCGATATCGACGATCAGAACCAACTCCTCCCGCGCCACCGACTGCTCGTAATGCAAAGCCGCAGCAATCGGCTCATACTGAAAGGCGATGTCCCGAAACCCGCAGCCCCGCGCGATCTCTTCCAACACCGCCTGCGCGCGGGCATCCCCCGCCGCATCGTCATCGACAAAATGCACGGGCCGCCCCAGCACCACCTGCGACACCGCCCCCGCCTCGGCCTCCAACAGCCCGCGCAAATGCCCGATATAGCGCGCCAGCACATCGCGAAACGCCACAGCCCGCGCCCCGATGCGGGTCTTTTCGTCAATCAGCGAAGACCCCAGCGTGCTCTTCAGCCCCCGCATCAACCGCCCGTCCTCGCCCGTGACATAGGCCGCAATCGCCGCCCGCCCGAACACCGGTGCCGAGCCATCGCTCTCCCAGAACACCGCCGAAGGCAAAGTCACCGCCTCGCCCTCCAGCGCGATCAACCGCGCCGGTCCCTGCGGTCCCGCCACCGAAACCGTGGAGTTTGAAGTGCCAAAGTCGATCCCGCAAAACAACGTCATAGCCCGCCCCCGAAACGCAAGACGCCGCGCCTACCCCGACCACAGGCCCAAGTAAACCCACCCCCCGCGCAAGGTGCGTGAAATCACGCACCCTACCCCTTGGATTTCACCTTGGGCCAAATACTCCCGCCGGAGGCTCTTGCCCTTGGTGTCGGATGCCTCCGGCGGGAGTATTTAGGCCAAGATGATGCACAAGGGGTAGGGTGCGTGCTTGTCACGCACCTTTGGTCACAGCGTGGGACCGGGGGCGATCTTGCTGCCGTCGGTAAAGCGGGCGTGGCGGAAGCGGGTCAGGTCATGGCCGGTGTCATTGCCTGCGACCAGATCGGCGACCACGCGGCCCATGCCGGGGCCGATGCCAAAGCCGTGGCCGCTCATGCCTGTGGCGATCACCAGCCCGGGCAGCGCCGCCACACGGTCGATCACCGGCACCACATCGGGCATGGTATCGATCATGCCACCCCAGACCGCGCGCAGTTTCGGGCGGCCAAGCGCGGGGAAGGCTTGGGCGAAATTGTCCTGCACATCCGACAGGGCCTGCATGTTCGGGGCGGGGTTCAGCACGCGCATCTGCTCGAAGGGCGATGGCATATCGGCGGACCAACGCCGCCGTGTTCCCCATGCGTCAGGGAAATGGGCGGGGGCTTTGGGGCGGAACACGGTCGACTTGAAATCCTTTTTCAATACTGGCAGGTAAGTGCCGAAATGGCGGAACGCATCCGGCCCGATGAAGAAATCATGGCTTGCCCCCGGTGCCAGCGAATAGCCGCCGTCCTGTCTGCGGCGAAAGGCAAAGCGGTCATCGGCGGCGTTACCGGCAAAGATCTCGGCCATCGGCTCGGTCGCAGCAACCGAGGCCAGCACCGACAGTTGCGGGATATTGACCCCTTCGGCGCGCAGGAACAGCGAGGACCACGCCCCCCCCGCCACCACCACCTGATCGCAGGCGATGCGGCCTGCTTCGGTCACAACCCCGGCCACGCGCCCCGCCACAATATCCAGTCGCCGCACGGCGCAGTTTTCCACGATCACCGCCCCGCGTGCGACCGCCCCCTGCGCCAGCATCGGCACAGCCACCCAAGGTTCGGCCCGCGCGTCCGAGGGAGTCAGCAGCCCGCCCAGCCACGGGGCCGCCGCCCCTTTGATGCGATCCTGCACCTGACCTGCCGTCTGCATCACCGTATCCAGACCAAGTGCCTTTGCATGGCTCAGCCAGTCTTCGAACCCTGCCATCTCGGCCCCAGTCCGCGCCAGATACATCACCCCTTCCTGCCGAAAGCCCAAAGCCTCGCCAAATTCCTGCGCCAGCGATTTCCAGATCCGCAGGCTTTCCACCATGATCGGCAATTCGTCCAGATCGCGGCCTTGCTGCCGTATCCAGCCCCAGTTGCGGCTGGACTGCTCGCCCGCGATGCGGCCCTTTTCGCACAAGACCACCTTGAAGCCGCGCTCCGCCAGATGCCACGCGGTCATCACACCGATGACACCACCGCCCAGCACAACCACATCGCAAGCAGCGGGGGGCGGGCCTGCAAAACGGACCGGCGTTGACAGCGAAATCGGAAACGGGGTCATGCCAACTCCTGCAACAAGGCTTCCATAAAGCGCTGGCCTGCCGCGAATTCGGCCAGATCAAGATATTCGTCGGGCTGATGCGCCTGCGCGATATGGCCCGGCCCGCAGATCACCGCCGAATAGCCCGCCTCTTGGAACTGCCCCGCTTCGGTGCCATAGGACACAACGCCCGTGGCATTGTCGCCGGTCAGGCGGCGGACCAAAGCCTCGGCCGCACCCGCCGTTTCGGGTTGCAATCCCGGCACGCGGAAGAAGCGCTCCAGATGAAAGCCCGCCTCGGGCCGCACTGCCTGCATGGTTTGCGTCAGCCGCGCCGCCTCGGCCTCGACCGAACCCGCCCAAGCCTCAAGGTCTTCGCCCGGAACCACCCGCATCTCGATGGCGAACTGGCAATCGGCGGCGGTGATGTTGTTGGCGGTGCCGCCCTTGATGGTGCCGACATGCAGCGTGGTGAAGGGCGGGTCAAAAGCGGCAGCACGGGCGGCCACGGGGCGGGCCTGAATATCCGCGTTCTGCCCGTTCAGCCAGTGGATCAGCCGTGCGCCCTCCATCACCGCCGACACGCCGTAGGGCAGCAGGGACGAATGCACCTCGAACCCCTTCACATGCACCTTGAAGCCGGTGCCGCCCTTGTGGCCATTGATCAGCTTCATCCCCGAAGGTTCGCCGATCAGCGCAATTTCGGCCTGAGGCAGCACCTTTTGCATCGCCGCGATCATCGGCGGGGCGCCGGTGCAGCCCAACTCCTCATCATAAGACAGTGCCAGTTGCAGGGGCCGCGCCACCCCCAGCTTCTGCGCCCGCACCAAGGCCCAGACCGCCAGCGCGACATAGCCCTTCATGTCGCAGGTGCCACGCCCGTAAAGCCGCCCGTCGCGTTCCGTCACGACCCAAGGGTCAGAGGTCCAGACCTGCCCCTCCACCGGCACCACATCGGAATGACCCGACAGCACCACGCCCCCCGCCACCTTCGGCCCGACATGGGCGAACAGCGCGGCCTTGCTGCGATCCTCGTTCCAGTGGCGGTGCGCGGCGATCCCGTGGCCCGCCAGATAGCCCTCCAGCCAATCGACCAGATCAAGGTTCGACCCAGTGCTGACGGTCGGAAACCCCACCAAGGCCTGCAGCAATTGACGCGGCGTAAGTTCTTCCATCGGCACCCCCATATCTTGTGGGCAAACCTGCTACCCCCCACGATCCCTGTCAAGACCGCACAAAATTGATCGCATTCACTGCATTTTGACGAAACATCCGGCTGGATTGCGCCCAAAATTCGGGATTGATCGGGTGATGGAAATGGGAAAGACTTGACCCAAAGCCAAAGGTGGACAACGATCCACCCAACAAAACGAAAAGAATACAAAGACCTGGGGAGTGTCATATGGCCGATCTGGCCGCGCCCGTGCTTGATGTGCGGGGGCTTAAGACTGTATTTCAGACACGCGGCGGCGAAGTCCATGCCGTAAACTCGGTCAGCTTCCATCTGGAGCGTGGCGAATTGCTTGGCGTGGTGGGCGAAAGCGGGTCGGGCAAATCGGTGACAATGATGTCGCTGATCGGTTTGCTGCCCTCGCCCCCCGCCGATGTGCGCGCAGGCAGCGTGATGCTGGGCGACCGCGACCTTTTGAAAATCAGCGCTGCCGAATTGCAAGCGGTGCGCGGGGCCAAGGTCGGCTTTGTGTTTCAGGACCCGATGACCTCGCTGAACCCTGTGTTCACCGTTGGCATGCAGATCATGGAGCCGCTGCGCCGCCACATGGGCCTGTCAAAGGCGCAGGCCGAAACCCGTGCGGTGGAACTGCTGGAACTGGTGGGCATCTCGGATGCGCGGAAACGCCTGAAAGCCTATCCGCACCAGTTTTCCGGCGGGATGCGGCAGCGGGTGATGATTGCCATCGCCCTTGCCTGTGACCCCGATGTGCTGATTGCCGATGAACCCACCACGGCGCTCGATGTGACGATTCAGGCGCAAATCCTTGAACTGGTAAAGGAACTCCGCCGCAAGCTGGGCATGGCGATCATCTGGATCACCCATGATCTGGGCGTCATCGCGGGCATCGCGGATCGGGTGATGGTGATGTATGGCGGGCAGGTTGTGGAACAGGCTCCGGTCAAGGAATTGTTCGGCAACCCGCAGCACCCCTATACCCGCGCGCTGCTGAAAACGATCCCCTCGCTGACCGGTGAACGCGCGGACCGGCTTCAGGTGATCGAGGGCCAGCCCCCGATCATGACCGCCGCCCCCACCGCCTGCCCATTCCGCGACCGCTGTGCGCAGGCGTTTGACCGCTGCGCGCGCGAAAACCCGCTCCGCCGTGCGATTGACGGGCGCGAGGTCGGGCGCGGCCATGACGTTGCCTGCCACTGGACGCCAGAGGTGGCCCATGCTTGACCAATCCCCCGAAAAGCTGGTTCAGGTCAAAGACCTGAAGATGTATTTCCCGATCCACACCGGCCTGTTCCGCAGCCATACCGGCGATGTGAAGGCGGTGGATGGTGTCAGCTTTGACATCATCAAGGGCGAAACCCTTGGCCTTGTGGGCGAATCCGGCTGCGGCAAATCCACCGTGGGCCGCGCGCTGTTGCGGCTTTACGATCCCACCGCAGGGCAGGTCATCATCGACGGCGAAGACATCGCCACCCTCTCGCCCGAAGCCCTGCGCAAGAAACGACCGCAGATGCAGATGGTGTTCCAAGACCCGCAGGCCAGCCTGAACCCGCGCATGACCCTTGCCGCCATCATTGGCGAACCGCTGGAAGAACACACCAACTGGACGCGCGACCGCAAGACCGAACGCATTTATGAGTTGATGGATGCCGTCGGTCTGAACCGCCGCTTTGCCAACCGCTTTCCGCATGAATTTTCCGGCGGCCAGCGCCAGCGCATCGGCATTGCCCGCGCTTTGGCGCTGAACCCGAAATTCATCGTCTGCGACGAACCGATTGCCGCGCTGGATGTCTCTATCCAAGCGCAGGTGGTCAACCTGCTCGAAGATCTTCAGGCCAAATTCGGCCTCACCTACCTGTTCATCAGCCATGATCTGTCGATGGTGCGCCATATCGCCGACCGTGTGGCGGTGATGTATCTGGGCCGGATTGCCGAACTTTCCCCGCGCGACGCCCTGTTCGCCCGCCCCCTGCACCCTTACGCCGAGGCGTTGCTGTCCGCAGTCCCCGAACCCGATCCGAATCTTGAGGCCACGCGCCAGCGCATCATCCTGCAAGGGGATGTCCCCTCCCCCGCAAACCCGCCCAAAGGCTGCAATTTCTGCACCCGCTGCCCCAAGGCGTTTGACCTTTGCCATGCCGAAAAACCGCAATTGCAAGAGGTAGAGCCGGGCCGCCTTGTCGCCTGCCACCTTTTCACCCCGAATAACCCTGCCGCCGGATCAACCGGCGGTGCCGAGGCTACAGAGCATAATCAACAAGGAGAGACCCGATGAAATTGAGAACAGCCCTTCTGGGCGCGGCCTGCGCTTTCGCGCTTGCCCCCGCCGCCTATGCCGAACGCGGCGCCGATGGCCATGTCAACGTGCTGTATTGGCAAGCCCCGTCCATCCTGAACCCCTATCTCTCGTCCGGCACCAAGGACGTGGAAACCGCCTCGCTGATCCTTGAAGGTCTGGGCGGCTTTAACGAAAAGGGCGAAGTCATCGCCCGTCTGGCCGAATCCGTTCCCACCGTGGAAAATGGCGGCGTCTCGGCAGATCTGACCACGATCACATGGAAATTGCAGGCTGGCCTGCTGTGGTCTGATGGCACCCCCGTCACGTCGGCGGATGCGAAATTCACCTATGACTATTGCACCCATCCCGAAGGCGGCTGCGCGCAGGCTGCGCGGTATGAAGGCATCAAGTCGATCGATACGCCCGATGCCCAGACCATCGTGATCACCTTCGATGCCCCCAAGCCGAACCCCTATCAGGCCTTCGTCGGCGGCACCTCGCCCATCCTTCAGGCCGCGCAATTCGCCAACTGCCTTGGCGCTGCGGCCTCGACCTGCACCGACCAGAACTTCATGCCCATCGGCACCGGCCCGTTCAAAGTGACCGAATTCAAGACCAACGACACCGTGTCGCTTGAAGCCAACCCGAACTACCGCGATCCGGCCAAGCCCGCCTTCGCCACCATGACCGTCAAGGGCGGCGGCGACGCGCAGGGTGCAGCCCGCGCCGTGATGGAAACCGGCGAATTCGACTATGCATGGAACACCCAGATCAACCCCGAAATGCAGGCGCAAATGGCGGCTGGCGGCAAGGGTGTGTTCCTGAACGGCTTCGGCACGCTGGTCGAACGGATCGAGATGAACATGACCGATCCTTCGGCTGACCTGCCGGAAGGGGAGCGTTCGACTGTTGCCCACGCCCACCCGATCCTGTCGGACATCAACGTCCGCAAAGCACTGTCGATGGCCATCGACCGTCAGCTTCTGGTCGATGTCGGCTATGGCGCTGCGGGCCGCCCGACCTGCAACCTTGTGCCTGCGCCCGAGCTTTACGCCTCGGACAACACCGAGTGCATCCCGCAGCAGATGGACGCCGCCAAGGCGCTTCTGGACACCGCAGGCTGGACCGACTCTGACGGTGACGGCATCCGCGACAAGGACGGCAAGAAACTGTCGATCCTCTATCAATCCTCGACCAACCCCGTCCGTCAGGACTTCCAGGCTCTGGTCAAAGGCTGGTGGAACGAGTTGGGCGTCGAGGTCGAGCTGAAGAACATCGACGCGTCCGTGTTCTTCGGCGGTGATGCGGGTTCGCCCGACACCTTCCAGAAGTTCTACGCCGACGTGGAAATGTATGCCAACAACTTCGACGGCACCGATCCGGAACCCTACCTTGCGCAATACATGTGCGACAAGATCCCCGGCCCGTCGAACCAGTGGCAGGGCGAGAACATCAACCGCTTCTGCGATCCGGCCTATGACGCGCTGGTGAAGGAAATGTCGGCGACCGCCGATCTGGCCAAGCGGTCGGAACTGGCCAAGAAGATGAACGACATGCTGACCAAAGACAGCTATGTCGTCGTCCCGCTGGTGGACCGTGGCCGTCTGTCGGCTGCCTCGAACACCCTTGGCGGTGTGGTGCTGAACACCTGGGACACCGAGCTGTGGAATGCCCAGGACTGGTTCCGCGTGAAGTGATCTGACCTTGGGGCGTGCCTTCGGGCGCGCCCTTCCCTTCCGGCTGCTGATCCAAGGCGTCCTGCCCATGCTGACCTATACGCTTCGCAGGCTTTTGCTTGCCATACCGACGCTTTTGCTCATCAGTCTGGTGATCTTCCTTCTGGTGGATTTCGCCCCCGGCAGCCCAATGTCGGAAATCCCGCTGACCGTCCCGCCCGAAGTGCGCCAGAAAATGATCGAGGCGATGGGCGCCGATCAGCCGGTGTTCATCCGCTATCTTTTGTGGCTGCGCCAGTTTTTCTGGGTGGAGCCGGCGGGGCTGATCGATGGCTGGTTCGGCACCAGTCTGGCCGAGGGCCAGCAGCGCATCATCTCGTGGCAGACCCGCAGCCCGGTTTTTGTCACCATCGGCCAGCGTATCCCGCAGACCCTGACGGTGATCGGATCGGCCTATGCCATCGGCGTGCTGATCGCCCTGCCCATCGGCATCTACTCCGCCTACCGGCAATATTCGTGGTTCGACCAGTTGGGGACGTTCGTGGCGATGGTCGGCTATTCCGTGCCGACCTTCTTTACCGGCGTGCTGCTGATCGTGATCTTCTCGGTCAATCTGGGCTGGTTCCCGTCGATCTATGACACGACGCTGAAGGTGGTGGATTGGGACAGCTTCATCAAACAAGTCATGCAAATGGCCCTGCCCGTCACTGTTCTGGCCCTGTTCAACGCAGCCGAGATCAGCCGCTATACCCGCGCCTCTTTCCTTGACAACCTGTCACAGGATTACGTCCGCACCGCCCGCGCCAAGGGGATGAGCGAGAAGACCGTGGTGCTGAAACATGTGCTGCGCAACTCTATGATTCCGGTGGTGACGGTGATCGCGCTGGGTATCCCCAGCATCTTTGCCGGCGCCATCATCACCGAACAGGTGTTCAAGGTGAACGGCATCGGTGCGGCCCTGATCGGGGCAATCCACGCCAACGACCTGCCGATGGTGCAGACGCTGACTTTCATCTTTGCGGTGCTGATCGTGCTGTTCAACCTGATTGCCGACATCCTGTACGGGGTGCTGGACCCGAGGATTCGCTATGACTGACACGACAGTGATCGAAAAACCGCGCAGCTTTTCCCGCGATGTCTGGGACCAGTTCCGCACCCATAAGGGGGCGATGGCGGGGCTGATCGTGCTGGCCACGCTGATCCTGTTTGTGGTCGTCGGCCCGTTTATCTGGCGCATCGACCCCACCTTTGTGGAACCCGACGCCGCCAAGATGATCATGTCGCGCAACAAGCCCCCCACTTGGGCGCATCCGCTTGGCACCGACCAGTTGGGCCGCGACATGCTGGCGCGGATGATGGCGGGGGGCAAAGTATCCTTGGCAGTTGGCACCGTGGCCATGCTGATCTCGATCTTCATCGGCACCTTTATCGGGGTGATGGCAGGCTATTTCAAACGGCTGGACGGCACGCTGATGCGGATGACCGACCTGTTTCTTGCACTGCCGCTGCTGCCCCTGCTGCTGGTGCTGATGATGCTGTTCGGCGACCGCATCCGCGCCCTTCTGGGGCCAGAGGCCGGAACCTTCCTGCTGATCGTCTTTGCCATCGGCGTCACAAGCTGGATGCACTCGGCCCGCATCGTGCGCGGTCAGGTGCTGGCCCTGAAGGAGCGCGAGTTCGTGATGGCCGCGAAATCCATCGGCACGCCCTCGCGCCGCGTGATCCTGCGCCATATATTGCCTAACGTGGTCTCCCCCATCATGGTGGCTGCCACCCTTGGCATCGCAGGCGCGATCATCACCGAAAGCGTGCTGTCCTTTCTGGGATTGGGCTTTCCACCGGATTTCCCAACATGGGGGCGGCTTTTGTATGATGGCGTCGAATACATGCAGCTTTACCCGCAGCGGGTGATGTGGCCGGGGCTTGCGATCTCGCTCACGGTTCTGTCGGTGAACTACATCGGCGACGGCTTGCGCGATGCGCTTGATCCAAGGATTCGCGGTCGCTAGGCGGGACCAAAAAATTTTTCGTCCGAAAAATTTTGGGGGGCTGTCTGCCCCCCGTCCACATTCGCAGGCGAATGTGGACTCCCCCCGAGGATATTTTTGCAAAGGGGATCGGGGGATCAGTGCATCGCCTTGCGGATGCGGCGCACGGCATACCAGACAAGGGCGACCACCACCGGCGTCAGTGCCGCCATCGCCATGCCTTTGGACAGATGCAGCGCGCTGATCACCGGATAGGCGGCATAAGAGGCAAGGCTGACCGCGTAATAGCTGATCGCCACCACCGACAGGCCTTCGACGGTGTGTTGCAGGCGCAAGGCCAGATCGGCGCGGCGGTCCATGCTTTCCAGCAGTTGCTGGTTCTGCGCCGAGCGTTCGACATCGACGCGGGTTCGCAGCAGTTCCGCCGCGCGGGTGGCGCGTTCGGCCAGATTCCGCAGCCGCGTTTCCGCCGATTTCACCGTCCGCATCGCCGGATCATAGCGGCGCATCATGAATTCGCCAAAGGTCTGGCGGCCTTGCAAGCGCACTTCACGCAAGGCTTCGATGCGCTGGTTGACGATGGCCTCATAGGCGCCTGTCGCGCCGAAGCGGAACGACACCCGCACCGCAAGGCTTTCCAGTTCCGCCGAAATGTTCAAAAGCTCGTGCAGGGCGGCTTCAGCGGGGCGGTTGGTGCGGTCCAGCCCCGAGACCAGCGCCGACAGCCTTGGGTCCAGCGCGTTCAGCTTGCTGCCCAGATCGCGCGCCCGCATCAGCCCCAGCATCGACATCGCGCGATAGGTTTCAATCTCGCACAAGCGCTGCACGATGCGGCCGATCCGCCGCGCGCCGGTGCCTTGGCGCACAAAGACCACAAAGCGCATATGGCCCGCCGGATCGATGCGGAAATCCCCCGCCACAATCGCCGCACCGTCCACCACCCGCGCCACCGCAAGGCTTTCCGGCACGAACCAGTCGTCCAGCTTGTCCAGCACCTGCGCTTCATCCTCGGGCATGAACTCGACCCGGATCAGCACCGAGGTCAGCAGTTTGCCCGGAGCCGCCGCCAGCCAGTCCTCGGGGAAAACCCCCGCCTCCGACGGATCAAAGGCGCGGTCCGACAGGCCGGGGGTAAAGGCCGAATAGGTCACGAATTCGGTATGGCTTTCCCATTTCAGATCCGACCGCCCGATGGCACCGGAGAAATGCGTGGCCTCGGGCTGCGGATGGGCCGAGCCGTTGCGGTCCAGCAGCGCCAGCAGATGCGCGCGGTCCAGCCCGCGATCCCGCGCCGCCGCCTCGACCGGTTCCTTGATCGCCACGAAGACCGCCGTGCAAGGGCAGGTCAGCGCCGGAAACGGGCGGGCGTGCAACTCGTTGACAAGGGCATAGCGCTGCGGGTGGTCGGTCAATGGCGTCATCGCGGGTCCAATTCGGGGATAGGGGCAGACCTAGCCGGTATTCCCCAACCAATCCAGCGGTTTAGCGGAATACAACGGTATACGGAAACGCAAACGGCCCCTGCCATAGGAAGGGGCCGCCGCATCAGGGGGTAGGGTGCGTGATCTCACGCACCTTTATTCGATCATCGGCAGCAGGCTATCCAGCGACTTCTTGGCATCGCCATAGAACATCCGCGTGTTTTCCTTGTAGAACAGCGGGTTCTCGATGCCGGAATAGCCGGTTCCCTGCCCGCGCTTGGACACGAACACCTGTTTCGCCTTCCAGCACTCCAGCACCGGCATGCCTGCGATGGGTGAATTCGGGTCTTCCTGTGCCGCAGGGTTCACGATGTCGTTCGAGCCGATCACGATGGCCACATCCGTTGTCGGGAAGTCCTCGTTGATCTCGTCCATCTCCATCACGATGTCGTAGGGCACTTTGGCCTCGGCCAGCAGCACGTTCATATGCCCCGGCAGACGGCCCGCAACGGGGTGGATGGCGAAGCGCACGGTCTTGCCCTTGGCGCGCAGTTTGCGCGTCAACTCGCTGACCGATTGCTGGGCCTGCGCCACCGCCATGCCGTAACCCGGAATGATGATGATGCTGTCGGCATCGTTCAGCGCCGCCGCAACCCCTTCGACATCAATGGCAATCTGCTCGCCGGTGACTTCCATCGCGGGGCCGGTGGTGCCACCGAAACCGCCCAAAATCACCGACACGAAGCTGCGGTTCATCGCCTTGCACATGATGTAAGACAGGATCGCACCCGAAGAACCCACCAGTGCGCCCACCACGATCAGCAGGTCATTCGACAGCGAAAAGCCGATCGCCGCCGCCGCCCAGCCGGAATAGCTGTTCAGCATCGACACCACCACCGGCATATCCGCGCCGCCGATGCCCATGATCAGGTGATAGCCGATGAACAGCGCCGCCACCGTCATGCCCAGCAGCGCCAGTGTTGACCCCGATTGCAGGTAAACCAGCAGCAGCACCAGCGACACCGCCGCCGCCGTCGCGTTCAGCATATGGCCGCCCGGCAGCTTTTTCGCCTTGCCATCGACCTTGCCCGCCAGCTTGCCAAAGGCAATCACCGATCCGGTAAAGGTCACCGCCCCGATGAACACGCCAAGGAAGGTTTCCACCCGCAGGATCGACACTTCGACGGGGGATTTATGCGCGATCACGGCAGCAAACCCGTTCAGCGCCGCGCGCGCAGCCTCATCAAGCCCCGCAACCCGCACCAGTTCGATATGGGTGTTATAGCCGATGAACACTGCCGCCAGACCAACCAGCGAGTGCATCGCCGCCACCAGTTGCGGCATCTCCGTCATCTGCACGCGCTGTGCAACAACCCAGCCAATCGCGCCCCCTGCGGCGATCATGGCCAATGAAATCAGCCAGTTGCCCGATCCGGGGCCGTAAAGCGTGGCCGCCACGGCCAGCGCCATGCCAACAATGCCATACCAGACCGCGCGTTTCGCGCTTTCCTGTCCCGAAAGCCCGCCCAGCGACTGGATGAAAAGAACGGCTGCGACAACATAGGCCGCCGTGGTAAATCCGTATTCCATTCTGCCTGCTCCCTTACGACTTCTGGAACATGGCAAGCATGCGCCGCGTGACCATGAAGCCACCGAAAATGTTGATCCCCGCCATGAACACCGAGGCCGCCGCCAGCACCATCACCAGCCAGTTGCCCGACCCGATCTGCATCAGCGCGCCCAGAATGATGATCGAGGAAATCGCGTTTGTGATGGCCATCAAGGGCGTGTGCAACGAATGCGACACGTTCCAGATCACCTGCACGCCCACGTAAACCGACAGCACGAACACGATAAAATGCGACATGAAACTTGCCGGCGCATAAAGCCCCGCCAACAGGATCAGCGCCCCACCCACCAGCAGCATCGCCACCTGAGACCGGGTCTGCGCCTTGAACGCCGCAGCTTCCGCCGCGCGCTTCTCCTCGTGGGTCAGTTCCTTGACCTTTTCCTTCGGTTTCTGCACCGCAATCGCCGCGATTTTCGGCGGTGGTGGCGGGAAGGTGATGGCGTGATCTTTCGCCACCGTCGCGCCACGGATCACATCGTCTTCCATGTTATGCACGATCACACCGTCTTTCTTCGGTGTAAGATCGGTCAGCATGTGCCTGATATTGGTGGAATAAAGCGTCGATGCCTGTGCGGCCATCCGGCTGGGGAAATCGGTATAGCCCACAATGGTCACGCCATTATCGGATACGATCTTCTGGTCCATCACCGTCAGATCACAGTTGCCGCCACGTTCGGCGGCCAAATCGACCACGACCGATCCGGGCTTCATCATCGCCACCATATCGGCGGTCCAGAGTTTCGGCGCGGGCCGTCCGGGGATCAGCGCAGTAGTAATCACGATGTCCATCTCGGGCGCAAGTTCACGGAACTTCGCCAGTTGCTTGGCCGCAAAGGCGGGGCTGGAGGGCGCCGCATAGCCGCCCGTCGCCGCGCCATCGGGCAATTCGCTGGCGTCAAATTCCAGATAGACAAACGAAGCGCCCATCGACTCAATCTGCTCGGCCACTTCGGGGCGCACGTCAAAGGCATGTACAATCGCGCCCAAGGAAACCGAGGTGCCAATCGCGGCAAGCCCAGCCACGCCCGCGCCCACGATCAGAACCTTGGCAGGCGGAACCTTGCCCGCCGCCGTCACCTGACCGGTGAAGAAACGGCCAAAGTTGGACCCCGCCTCGATCACCGCGCGATAACCGGCGATATTCGCCATCGACGACAGCGCGTCCATCTTCTGCGCGCGGGAAATCCGCGGCACCATGTCCATCGCCACCACGGTCGCGCCGCGCGCCTTGACGATCTCCAGCAATTCCGCGTTCTGGGCAGGCCAGAAGAACGAGATCAGCGTCTGGCCTTCCCGCAAAGCCTGCGCCTCGGCCACTTCCGGCCCGCGCACCTTCACCAGCACATCGGCAGCCGCGATCACCGCCGCCGCATCCGCCAGCACCTCGACGCCCGCCTTCGCGTAAAGCGCATCCGAGAACCCCGCCTTGGCCCCCGCCCCCGCCTGAATGCAGCAGCTATGCCCCAGCTTTACAAGTTGCAGCGCCGAATCCGGGGTCATAGACACCCGGTTTTCGCCTGCAAAAATCTCCGTCAAAGCGCCTATCTTCACTGTATTCCCCCGTCCTTTGGGCGGTTCAAGGCCGAACCGTGACCGCCGCCAGCTCCATTTCGAGCCATAACATCGCAGCCCGATAGTTCAATGTCTGATTGCCGCTTCTGGCGAAAAACCTGTCGGCTTCATGCTTTCACCACGTTAAAGCGGCCCGATCCAGCGCCCCGTTCGCGCCGCCCAAGTCGAATATTCCGCGCCAAACCCCGCTTGCAGACGATTTTCCTCGTCGAGGATATATCGTTGCGTTATCAACGACATGAAGGCCGGAATCACTGGTAGCGCAAACAGCGCGCCCCAAAACAGAATCGCTCCCGTCAGGATCAGCGCATCCGCCAGATAGATCGGATTGCGGCTGATGGCGAAAAATCCGCCCGTCACCAAAGCCGTCGGATTGCGGCGCGGAATGAAAGTCGTGCGCGCCAGAACCATCTGCGCCACCGCCCCCAGCATCACCACACCGCCAAGCCCGATCAACAAGACCCCCGCCGCCACAAACGGCACCGCCAGCAGGAACGAAAGCCCCCAACCCGCCAGCAAAGCCAGCCCCAGCCAGAACGGCGGAATATCGATCTGACGCAGCATCACCCCTCCGTTTCCCCTGTTATGGCACGACTTGCCCCACGGGCCAGAGCAAACACCCGATCGAAAATCATTTCAAGCTTGAAATTTATCCAAACTCCGCTATTGATCCCCCGGAACCAAGCGTGGCACCCTGCCGCCAAAGGAGCCTCAGATGACCGATTTCGCCGCCACCAAAGCCCAGTTCCACCTGCCCGAAGGCATGATCTATCTTGACGGCAACTCGCTGGGTCCGCTGCCGCGCGCCACGGCCGCACGGGTGGCAAAGACGGTGGAACAGGAATGGGGCGACATGCTGATCACCGGCTGGAACAAGGCCGGCTGGATGGACAAGCCGATGCGCGTGGGCGACCGCATCGCGCGGCTGATCGGGGCCGAGGAAGGCCATGTGGTGATGGGCGACACCCTGTCGATCAAGGTCTATCAGGCGCTGGCCTCTTGCCTTGAGATGAACCCGTCCCGAAAAATCATCCTGTCCGATACCGGCAACTTCCCCTCCGACCTCTATATGGCCGAAGGTCTCTGCCGCACGCTGGGTCAGGGGTATGAACTGAAAACCGTCGCCCCCGAAGACGTGCTGGACGCCATCGACGAAACCGTCGCCGTGGCCATGATCACCGAGGTCGATTACCGCACGGGTCGCCGTCACGACATGGCCGCCATCACCGCCCGCGCCCATGAAAAAGGCGCGCTGGCGATCTGGGATCTGGCCCATTCGGCAGGGGCGTTTCAGGTAGAACTAGCCAAATGCAACGCCGATTTCGCGGTGGGCTGCACCTATAAATACCTGAACTCCGGCCCCGGTGGCCCCGCATTCATCTATGTCGCCCCCCGCCACGCCGATACCGCCCGCCCGGCCCTGTCCGGCTGGCAAGGCCACGCCGCCCCCTTCGCCTTCGATCTGGATTACCGCCCCGCCACCGGCGCGGAACGGATGCGCGTCGGCACCCCGCCGATCCTGCAACTGGCAGCACTCGAGGCCTCGCTGGACATCTGGGACACGGTCGATATGGCCGCCCTGCGCAAAGCCTCCCTCGCCCTGCAAGACCAGTATATCGCCGGGGTCGAGGCCGCCTGCCCCACCCTTACCCTTGCCACCCCGCGCGACCACGCCCTGCGCGGCAGTCAAGTGTCTTTCCGCCACGCGCAAGGCTATGCCATCATGCAGGCCATGATCGCCCGCGGCGTCATCGGCGATTTCCGCGCGCCTGACATCATCCGCTGCGGCTTTACCCCGCTGTTCATCGATGCAACCGATGTGGCTCGCGCCATCGCCATCATCGCCGACATCATGCAAAACAACCTCTGGGACCGCCCCGAGTATAAAACCCGCGCGAAAGTCACCTGATGCCCCGCCGTTTCATCTTGGCCCAAATACTCCCGCCGGAGGCTTCTGCCGCCGATGCAGGACGCTCCGCGGGGAGTATTTGGGCCAAGATGAAACCGCTGCCCGCGCTGTGCCGCCCCGCCGGATGGATCGCCTTGTGGCGGACCATCGGGGCCATGTCCGTGCTGAACTGCCGCCCTGCTCATTCCTTCGCCTGACGCGGCCCCGCGTTTCGGGGCTTACCCCTTAGGAAAGAATGACCATGACCAATGATCCCAAATGCCCGATGCAGGCCGATCCCAAAGCAGGGACCGCCTATGACCCCGCAGGCGACGGCGCGCAGATGTCCTTTGACGGGCGGATGTCTTACGGCGACTATCTGCAGATCGACCGTATTCTGGACAGCCAGCGCCTGCTGACCGGCGCACATGACGAGATGCTGTTCATCATCCAGCACCAGACCTCGGAACTCTGGATGCGGCTGGCGTTGCATGAACTCGACGCCGCCCGCCGCGCCATTGCCGACAACCGCGCGCCCGAGGCGTTCAAGATGCTGGCCCGCATCGCGCGGATATTCGAGCAGTTGAACAACGCTTGGGACGTGCTACGCACCATGACGCCCTCGGATTACACCACCTTCCGCGAAGGGCTGGGGCAATCGTCGGGCTTTCAGTCATGGCAGTACCGGCTGATCGAATATGCGGTCGGCAACCGCAATCTGGCGATGCTGAAACCGCATGCCCACCGTGCCGACCTGACCGCGAAACTGGAGGCAGAACTGGCCCGCCGCAGCCTGTATGACGAGGCGCTGCACCATCTGGCCCGCGCCGGTCTGCCGGTTCCGGCCGAAGTGCTGACCCGCGATCTGCGTCAGCCCTGGGTGGCGCATGAAGGGGTGCAGGCCGTGTGGGAAACCGTCTACCGCGACCCCGCGCAGTATTGGCAAGCCTATGAACTGGCGGAAAAGCTGGTCGATTTCGAGGATTACTTCCGCCGCTGGCGTTTCAACCACGTCACCACGGTGGAACGTGTGATCGGCTTCAAGCGCGGCACCGGCGGCACCTCGGGGGTGAATTACCTGCGCCGGATGCTGGAGGTCGAGCTTTTCCCCGAACTATGGCACCTTCGCACAACCTTGTGATTTTTCAACGCGCTTTGGACGAGGGGCTTTGACGCCCGCGCGCCCCTCGTCTAGCGTTCTGGCCAGAGAATCCGGGCGCGCCCCTGTGCCGCCCCCTGTCGATGGACCCATTTATGCGCCTTTTCGGGACGAAACTTCTGGCCGCCTCCGCGTTGCTTCTGTCTTTGGCGGCTTGCGTGCCGGATGCCGGCCTTGTCGATGCGGGGCTGGTGGCCCCACCTGCCCCGAAACTTCTGGCAGGCGTTTATGGTCCGGTGTCAGACCCGCAATTCAGCGTTCCCGCCGTGCCGGTGGAAAAGGTTCCCGCCGAATTCCAGCGCCAGACCGTGCGCTATGACAATCCCACAGAGCAGCCCGCAGGCACCATCATCATTGATCCCTCGGCCAAGCATCTTTACCTGCTGACCGGCAAGAAAACCGCTGTGCGCTATGGCATCGCCGTGGGGCGCGCGGGCTTTCAGTGGTCGGGCGAGGCGCTGATCACCGACCGCAAGAACTGGCCGACATGGACGCCCCCGCCGGAAATGATCGACCGCAAGCCGGAACTGGCGAAATGGGAGAAAGGCCAGCCCGGCGGCCCCGAGAACCCCTTGGGCGCGCGGGCGCTGTATCTGACGACCAACGGCATCGACTACGGCTACCGCATCCACGGCACGCCGGAATGGTTTTCCATCGGCAAGAACGCCTCGTCGGGCTGTATCCGCATGATCAATCAGGACGTGATGGACCTGTTTGACCGTGTGCCGAACGGCACCAAGGTGATCGTGCTGAATGCGGACGGGTCTTTCCCCAAAGGGCTGAACCTGCCGCCGAAGCCGCCCGCCAAGAAGAAACCCGCGCCCGAAGCGGCCCCGATCATCGTCGCCAAACCCGCCGTGATGCCCGCGCCGGTGATCACGGGTGCGACGCCGGTCGTGGCCCCCACGCCGGTTCTGGCCCCCGCCAAACCCGCCGTCCTGCCAACCACCCCGGCCGCGACCGCAGAGCCACCGGCCTGCAAAGTGCCACTGGTGGCAGGTGCCTGCCCGCCCGAGGTCAAGACAACCCCATAATGCAAAACGGCCCCGCAACGCTGCGGGGCCGTTTCCATTCCGCCCAGTCTTACAGCCACTTGTCGTAATCGCTGACCAGCAGATGCGTGGGTGCCACATCCTCGTCAATCTCGGCAAAGCGGCCAATCGGTTCGCGGAACACGTTGTCGGTGACATCATCGTTCACCGTCGAAACCTCGCCGATCAGCACATCGCCCCCCTCGCCCCAGAAGGCATGCCAATCGCCCGGCATCAGCGTGACAGACTCGCCCGGAGCCAGCCGCAGCTTGTCGCCGGGCGCATAGGGCCGGTCGATCCCGTCACAGCGCACCAGCCCGCCGCGATCGGGCGCAAACCCGCCCGCATCGTCCGAGCCGAACAACTCGACCACCAAGGTCGCGCCGCCACGGTTGATAATATCTTCGGCCTTGATGACATGGGTGTGCATCGGCGAAAGCTGATCCTGACGGCTGATCAGCAGCTTTTCGGCATAGCACATGCCGCCGCCCCGTTGCAGATCGGCCAGCGAGCCATTCCGCAGGGTGAACAGGAACAGCCCCAGCTCGTCAAACCGCCCCTGCCCGTAATCGGTAATATCCCAGCCGCAGCGCCCCTCGATCACCCGCCGCGCCACGCCCGCCTTGGCCTTGAACTGATCCGGCGACCAATTGGCAAAGGGCGGCAAGACAAAGCCGTAATGGCGGATCATATCCTCCGCCGCTGCCATTATGTCATTGATCCGAGACCGTTTCATTGCGCCCCTCCGCTGCGTTTCGTCGCGACTATATCGATTGCGGACCCCTCGACAAGCGTTAGCGCGCCGCCCACTCCGCCACCGCCGCCCCGAAGGCAGCAAAAAGCGGCCGCGACACCGGATCGCCCACCGCGTTCCATTCGGGATGCCATTGCACCGACAGCGTGAACCCCGCAGCCCCCTCGACATAGATCGCCTCGGGCGTGCCATCGGGGGCCACACCGTCAATCACAATCCGCGATCCCGTGCGCGCGATGCCTTGGCCGTGCAGCGTGTTGGTCATCACCTCTTGCGCGCCCATCAGGCGGTGAAACACCCCGCCTTCGGTGAACCGCACCACATGGCGCAGCGCGAACTGCTCCTCCAGAGAGCCATCAGGCGGCATGCGATGGTTCATCCGCCCCGGCAGATCGCGGATTTCGGCGTGCAGACTGCCGCCCATCGCCACGTTCAATTCCTGAAACCCGCGACAAATCCCAAGGAAGGGCTGACCACGGTCCACACAGGCGCGGATCAGCGGCAGCGTGATCGCATCGCGGCAGCGGTCAAAATCACCATGCGCGGGGGTTTCAGCCTCGCCATATTCGCTGGGATGCACATTCGGCCGCCCGCCGGTCAGCAGGAACCCGTCACACAGCGCCATCAACTCTTCGACCGAGACATAGCGCGGGTCCGACGGGATGATCAGCGGCAAACACCCCGCCGCCTGCGCCACCGCCTCTGCGTTGATCGTGCCGCTGGCCTGCACGGGATAGCGGTCATTCAAATTGTGGCTGTTGCCGATAATCCCCACGACGGGGCGGCGCGGCTTGGGTGCAGACATGCGGGAACCGGTCTTGTAATGGTTTTGTCATATTAGGCACGGCTCTGGCAGAGTGTGAAGGGGCCACGGCCTCCATTGTCCCGCGATCCGCGCACAGATCCCGTGCATGTCGCAATCAGACAGGCCACCCGCAGGATCACCGCCTAGAACGGGGCAACAACCCGAAGGACCGCCATGCCCGCCCCCAGCGCTTCTGCCGCCAGCCCCAAACCCCATAGCCTGCTTGGCATCGCCCTGATGCTGGGCGCGATGGCCGCGCTGCCGATGATCGATGTCTTTGCGAAATTTCTGGGCCACCAGGGCATTCCCGTGCTGCAGATCGTCTGGGCGCGGGTCGCCTTTGGGGCCATCGTCACCCTGCCCTTCGCGCTGCGCCACGGCGGCCCGGCGGCGCTGGTGCCGCAACGCCCGGTCTACCACCTGTTCCGAGCGGGCTTTCTGATTGCCGCGACCTTCTGCTTTTTCCTGTCGCTGAAATTCCTGCCCATTGCCGACGCTCTGGCGATCTTTTTCGTGCAGCCTCTGGTGGTCACGCTGCTGTCGCCGCTGGTGCTGGGCGAGACGGTGGGCCGCCAGCGCTGGATTGCCGTCTGCATCGGCTTTATCGGCACGCTGATCATCATCCGCCCCGGTTTCGTGGCGCTGAACCCCGGCAGCCTGCTGGCTCTGGCCGCAGGCACCAACCTTGCGATCTACTTCGTGATGACACGCAAGATTTCCGGCCAAGCCCCCGCAATGGTGACAACCTTTCAAACCAACGTCATGGGCGCGCTGATCACCTGCGTCGCCATGCCGTTTCTATGGGTCACGCCCAATGCCGAACAATGGGCGATGTTTCTGGGCCTTGGCAGCATCGCCACCTTTGGCCATTACCTGATCGTGCGCGCCTATGACCATGCCGAGGCCTCACTGCTGGCCCCGCTCGCCTATACCGAGATGGTGATGGCCACTGTGCTGGGCTGGTGGTTTTTCGGAGACTTCCCCGACCACTGGACCATCCTCGGCGTCGCCATCCTGATCGGCTGCGCGATCTTCATCTCATGGCGCGAAAGGCTGCGCGGCATCGCCCCGCCAATCGAATTCGAACAACCCTAGGTGCGTGACAAGCACGCACCCTACCCCTTGCGCTTCATCTTGGCCCAAATACTCCCCGCGGAGCGTCCTGCATCCGCGACAAGTGCCTCCGGCGGGAGTATTTGGACCAAGATGAAACCACGACCAATTCAAATCCCCGACGACGGCAAAGGTTAAGAACCGGTTAAATGCCCATCCCAAGCCCTTGATAAACCATATCTAAAAATGGTCCCGCGTTGGGACCGCCCTAAACCCCCGCCGCCACGATCCTTGCCGCAGCCGCCAGCGCCCCACCGCCATGCGGGATGCCAAGGCTGACCATCCCCGCCTCCATCACCGCCAGCGCCCCCAGCGTCATATGGGCGTTCACATGCCCCATATGGGCCACCCGCAAAAAGCCGTGATAGGCAGGCTCGGACGGGGCCGCCATGCCCAAGCCGATCCCCAGCGTGACGCCCGCGTGTTTTTCCGTCCACTCCCGCAGCCGCGTCGCATGGGGCGCGCCGAACCGCGCCGCCGTGACCGACCGCCCCCTGTGGGCCGGATCGGCCACATTCAGCGCAATCGCCGGATTGCCCGCCGACCATGCGTCAAAGGCCGCCCAGACCGCGCGGGCCAGCACGTCATGGCGGTGCCAGACGGCTGGCAGGCCTTCCTCGTGCAGGATCATCGTCAAAGCCTCGCGCAGGCCAAAGAGGTGATGCGTGGGGGCGGTGCCGTTCCAGAGTTGCCAGAACTCGGCCCCATCCGCGCGCGGCGTCCAGTCCCAATAGGGCGAGCGCAGATCCGCCGCCCTTGTCGCCGCCCGCGCCTTTTCCGAGAACCACAGAAACCCCATCCCCGGCGGCGTCATCAGCCCCTTCTGGCTGGCCGCCACGGTGACATCCACACCCCATGCATCCATGTGATATTCATCGCATCCCAGCGCCGCGATGCAATCCACCGCCAGAAGTGCGGGATGACCCGCCGCATCCATCGCCGCACGCAAGCCCGCCACATCCGTCCGCACCGTTGATGCCGTATCCACCTGCGTTGTCAGCACAGCTCTGATCCGACCTGCTTTGTCGGCCCGCAGCGCCGCCTCGACCTGCCCCATATCGGCGGGAGAGGATTTGCCGAAATCCAGCACTTCGACCTCGATCCCCTGCGCCCGCGCCGTCCCCGCCCAGCCAAGCCCGAACTGCCCCGTCGCAATCACCAGTGCCTTGTCCCCGCGCGAGAACAGGTTGGCATTGGCCGCCTCCCAGATCGCATGGCCATTGCCGATATAGGCCGCCACATTGGCAGTCGTCCCCGCAAGGGTCCGCAGATCCGGCCACAGCGTCTCCACCATCCTGTGCAGATCCCCCTCGTAGATATTCGGGGCCGCGCGGTGCATCGCCGCCAGCACGCGGTCGGGCATGACCGAGGGGCCTGGAATGGCAAGGTAAGGACGACCGTTGGCAAGGCTCATCTGAGGCTCCGTCTGCTGATCCGCAATGGCTACGCGGCAGCCAAGCCAGCGTCAACCGCCCGTAGGTCGGGGTTCACCCCGACTCTGCCGCCCCCGAATCTACTGCCACCGACTCTGCCACACCAGACCCGCCCCCCGCTTGCACCCCCGCCCTGCCCAAGCTAGACCACTCCCACCCCATCGAAAGCCGCCCCTTGCCCGAAGCCCCCTCCAAACTGTCGCGCCGGTTCTGGTCCGGTTATCTGCGCCCGCAGGTGCCAGCCCTTGCCGCCGGCTTTGCGCTGATGGTGATCGAGGGCAGCGCGCTGGGGGGGCTGTCCTATCTGCTGAAGCCGCTGTTCGATCAGGTCTTTGCCCCCGGTGGTAGCAGCGCGCTGATGGCGGTGGGGCTGGGCATCCTTGCGCTGTTTGCAGTGCGGGCGGTCTGCGTGGTGTCGTCGCGCACGCTGATGGCGGCAGTGGCGCAGCGGGTGTCTGCGGCGATGCAGGCCGATCTTCTGCGCCATATCCTGACGCTGGACGCGGGGTTCTTCCAGACCAACGCGCCGGGCGTTCTGATCGAGCGGGTGCAGGGTGATACCATCGCGGTGCAGGGCATCTGGTCCAGCCTGCTGACGGGGATTGGCCGCGATGCGCTGGGTCTGGCGCTGCTGTTCGGGGTGGCGATCTCGATCGATCCCTACTGGACGCTTTATGCGCTGATCGGCGCTCCCCTGCTGATCCTGCCCTCGGCCCTGCTGCAATCCTATGTGCGGCGCAAATCCAGCCAGTTGCGCGATCAGGCAGGCGCGCGCGCCACCCGACTGGACGAGATTTTCCACGGCATCCAAGCGGTGAAGCTGAACCGGATGGAGGATTACCAGACCGCCCGTTTCCGTGCCGTGCTGAAAACCATCACGCGGTCCGAGGTGAAATCCGTGCTGGGCCGCAGCCTGATGCCCGGCATGATCGATCTGGTCACCGGCATCGGGTTTTTTGCCGTGCTTTACATGGCAGGGGACGAGATTGCCGACGGCTCGCGCACGGTAGGGGATTTCATGTCCTTCTTCACCGCGATGTCGCTGACCTTCCAACCGCTGCGCCGTCTGGGCGAGATGTCGGGGACATGGCAGATTGCCGCCGCCAGCCTTGACCGCATCTATGCGCTGCTGGACACCAAACCCGCCCGCCCGCGCCCTGCGGTCAGCGTGGCGCGGCCCAGTGCTGGCGCACCGGAAATCCGGTTTGAGGATGTGCGCTTTGCCCATGGCGACAGCCCCGTGCTGCGCGGGCTGACCTTTACCGCCGCCGCTGGCAAGACCACGGCACTGGTGGGCGCGTCGGGTGCGGGCAAAAGCACGGTGTTCCACCTGCTGACGGGCCTGCTGGAACCTGACGCGGGCCGGATCAGCATCGGCGGGGCCGACAGCGCGGGGATGTCCCTGCCCGACCAGCGCGCGCTGTTTGCCACCGTCACGCAGGACTCGGCGCTGTTCGATGAAACCTTGCGGGATAACGTCACCCTTGGCCGCGATGGCATCGCGCCGGATCGGTTGCAAGCCGCCCTTGCCGCCGCCCATGTCAGCGATTTTCTCGATGCCCTGCCGCAGGGGCTGACGACCCCCGTAGGCCCGCGCGGCTCGGCCCTGTCAGGGGGCCAACGGCAGCGCGTGGCCATCGCGCGGGCGCTGATACAGGACGCGCCTGTGCTGCTGCTGGACGAGGCGACAAGTGCGCTTGACGCACAGTCCGAGGCCGCCGTGGCCGATGCGCTTGCCGCCGGATCGCAGGGCCGCACCACGCTGGTGATCGCCCACCGCCTTGCCACCGTGCGCGGGGCTGACAAGATCATCGTGCTGGATCAGGGGCTTGTGGCCGAAGAAGGCAGCCATGACGCGCTTTTGTCGCGGGGGGGGCTTTACGCAGGCCTCTATAAACTCCAGTTCAAAGACGAATAGGAGATGCACATGCCCCAGACCCTTGGCGAAACCGCCCCTGACCGCCGCGTTTACGAGGTGACAGGCAAGGACGCGCTGACCTTCCTGCAAGGCATGGTCAGCAATGACGTGCTGCCACTGGGCAAGGGCGATGGCATCGTCTGGGCGGCGCTGCTGACGCCACAGGGCAAATATCTGGCCGATTTCCTGCTGATCGCGCAGGGGGGCAGCCTTCTGCTGGACATCAAGGACAGCATCGCCGAAGCCACCATCCGCCGCCTGTCGATGTATCGCCTGCGCGCCGATGTGCAGTTTGCCGCCATCGATCTTGTGGTGACGCGCGGGCTGGGCGAGACACCCGCGAACGCCCTGCCCGACCCGCGCCACCCCGCCCTTGGCTGGCGGACATACGGCGCGGCAGGCAGCGCGCCACAAATCGACTGGGACACCATCCGCGTCGCCCATTGCATCCCCGAAACCGGAATCGAGCTGATCCCAGACGACAGCTATCTGCTGGAATCCGGCTTTGAACGCCTGCACGGCGTCGATTTCCGCAAGGGCTGCTATGTCGGGCAGGAAGTGACCGCGCGGATGAAGCACAAGACCGAACTTCGCAAGGGCCTGACCCGCGTGCAGATCGACGGGGCGGCCCCCGTAGGCACCCCAATCCTGCAAGGCGACAAGCCCGCAGGCACCCTGTTCACCCAAAGCCACGGCCACGCCATCGCCTATCTGCGCTTTGACCGGACCGAGGGGCTGACCGCAGGCAGCGCCCGCATCACGCCGGCCCAAATCACGCAGGAATGAAAAGGCCGCCCGAAGGCGGCCAGATCGTTACGCGCGTTCCGAATATTCCATCAATTCGGTATGCACGATGATGAATTCTTCCGGTCCGATGAACGGCGGTATCATGATCCGCACGCCATTGTCCAGAATGGCAGGCTTAAAGCTGTTGGCCGCAGTCTGGCCCTTCTGCACCGGCTCGGTATCCACGACCTGACAGCGCACTTTCTGCGGCAGGGTGACGTTAAGCGGTTCTTCACCGTAGTAGTTCACAGTGGCGGTCATGCCGTCCTGCAGGAAGGGGCGGCGGTCGCCCAGCAATTCGGCATCAATCTCGACCTGCTCATAGGTTTCGGCATCCATGAACACCAGCCGCCCGTCGGTTTCATACAGGAACTGCTGGTCCTTGTTCTCCAGCTCGACCTTTTCAACCTTGTCTTCCGAGCGGAAGCGCTCGTTCAGCTTGCGGCCATCGCGCAGGTTTTTCAATTCGACCTGAGCGAAGGCGCCGCCCTTGCCCGGCTTGACATGGTTGACCTTGACCGAAGCCCAAAGACCCCCATCGTGTTCAATGATCGTCCCGGGTTTGATTTCGTTTCCGTTTATCTTCGGCATTGTGGCAAAACCTTGTCAAAAGGTTGAAGGAATTTGAGCGGACCCTATATATCGCCGAGGCGTTCCCGGCAAGGCGACTAGATACGGTAAAGCTTGCGGCAAGCTATGCGTCAGGTGCATAACTGTCATTCCAAATAGGACAAGCCGAATCGTTGCTAAATCGTTACAAGCACAGAACGCACGAAAGACAAGAGCAAGAATAAAGGAAGACGCGATGCTTGGTTCCGTTGACAGCACTGCCTTCAATTTTGAACAAGGCCAGCGCGCACGCAAACTTTTTGCCGCCGTTGTGCTGGCGGCCCTCGACGATGCAATCGCCGATGACAAGAAATATGGCAATGGTCCTGACCAGATTGCCCGTTGGGCGCGGTCGCGCGATGGCCGTGAAGTGCTGTCTTGCGCGGGCATCGACCCGAACGAACGCGTTGTCAAAGGTCTGATGGAGTTTGTCTCCAAAGGCGTCCGCACCTCTGTCGCCCTGTCGCGCGAAGAAAGCGAACGCCGTCACGCGCTGGAAATCGAACAGGCCGAAGCCGCCTGATCTGGGTCCAGCCCCGAAATACGAAAAACGCGCCCATCGGGCGCGTTTTTTCATTCTGGCCAAAGGGTTCCGGTCTAGTCCATCGTTTGCGTCGCCAAGGCCCGCGCCATTTCGGCCCGCACCAGTTTGCGGATATTGCGGGTGATCCGCTCCCCCAGACCGCCCTGCAATTCTTCGCGGATGATCTCGCGCACCATGTCGCGCAACACCTGTTCGTCATAGGATAGCGGATCATCGGCGGCAAAGATGCCACCTGCGGGTCCGGTCTGCGCGGCGTCAGAGTGCAGATCGTCGCTGCCCTCCAACTCGGCAATCACCCGCGCCTCGGCAGCGGCGGCCCAAGCCGGGTCCGGCTCGGGCGTGTCGGTCAGGGCAGGTTCGGCCTCGCGGTTGTCCTCTTGGCCATCCCCCTCTTGCGCCCAGCCGGGAACGGCAGTCATTGCAGCATCGGCAGCATCCGCAGCGGCGGGAACCGCATCTTCCGGCAGGCTCCAATCCTGCGGCAAAGCCCGCTCGGGCAAGACATCGGAGGTGTCATGTTCCCACTGGTCATCGCTGGTGACAGCCGCACCCAGCGAGGCCACAACCTGTTCTATCCCGACATTTTCTGCCATCGGCGCCTCGGCCTGCTCTGTGACAACCCGCAGCGCCGGAGTCAAAATCAGTTTCTCGCCAACGGGTTGCACGGCAACAGGATCAGGGCGGGGCGCGGGCCGCATGTCATCGGACACCAAGCGCCGGATCGACGACAAGACATCCTCAATCTCGACAGAGGTTAGCGGTTCCGACATTCTGCGCCCCAACACCCGGTTCTTTGCTTTGTTATCCGAAGTGTAACCCCAGCCCTGCGCCAATACAAGAATTTGGCGCAAGGCGGACGGATCGGCTTTAGCTCAATTGCCGATCTTTTCCAGAATCTTGTCCAGCTTTTTGCCGCGCGCACTGGTGGCGGGGGCTTTCTTGACGGCATCGTAATAGGCTTCGGGATCATAGGTCGGGATGCCCAGTTGCAGATGATCCGCCGTCAGCAGCCCCATCGCGGACAACAGCGCATAGGTGCCGACATAGCGCGCCGCTTCGGATTGCAGCTTGGTCGCACGGGCGTCCAGCAATTCCTGCTCGGCATCCAGCACGTCCAAGGTGGTGCGCGCGCCCAAGGTCGCCTCTTCGCGCACCCCGTCAAACGCCGCCTGCGCCGCCGTCACCTGCCGCGACCCCGCTTCGATCGAGGCTTGGGCGACTTGCAGGCTGGTCCAGGCGCGGCCCACATTCTCACCGATCACCACAGCAGTCTGATGCAGTGCTGCTTCGGCAATATCCTTGCCCGCCAAGGCTTTACGGTAGGTTGCCGACAGCTCGCCGCCCGCATAAAGCGTCTGGTTCAGCGACAGGCCAAGCTGAACATTGCCCAGACCGTCAAAATCCTCCGAGGCAATCGCCTGCCCCGACAAGGTTGGCAACATCCCCGCCTTGGCCAAAGCCACCCGCAGTTCGGCTCCTTTCGCCTCATGCTGGGCCTGAATCACGAAAGGATGGGTCCGCAATGCTACGGCACGGGCATCTTCCATCGATTTGGCTGTGGCGGGCAGCTTGGGCAGCCCCGCCAGATTGCCGGGATACTCCCCGACCGTCGCCTTGTAGCGTTCCCGCGCGATCATCAGATCGCCCTGCGCCGCCGCCAGCCCCGACCGCGCCGCAGCCAGCCGCGCTTCGGCCAAGGACACATCGGTCAGCGTGACCTCGCCCACATCAAAGCGGTCTTTCGCCGCGCGAAGTTGCTGGGTGATCAGCCGCACGTTGGACTGACGCAGCGCCACGATTTCCGCTTGCAGGCGCACATCGACATAGGCCGAAACGGCGGCCAGCAGCACCTCTTGCTCGACATTAACCAGAACGGCGCGGGTGGACAAAACCGCCTCGCGCGCCAGTTCCAGACCCAGTTTCGCACGCCCGCCGCCATAGATCAGGATGCTGGTGGTCAGCGTGAACGATCCGGCAAAAGCCTCAAAATAGGGGTTCGGCAAGGTGCTGGTCGTCGCGGCATTGTCATATTTGCGCCAACCGCCCTGCACCGCAAAATCGACCACGGGCCGCAGTTTCGCCATCGCAATCGCCGCATCCTCATCCGCTGCGCGCAGCACGGCCTGATTCTGGTCCAGCAGGTTCGAGGTTTTATAGGCCGAGATCAGGGCATCGGACAAAGTTTCCGCCTGTATGGCCTGCGCGTTGAAAAGACCCGCCGTCACGGCCACTGCTGCAAGAAACTTCCGCATCATCACCCCATGTCCGGTGCCGTGGCACCTATGTCTTTGGCCAAGGCTGCCCTTGGCAGGCCGCGCCTACAGAACGAAGGCGCGCGCCGCAGCAAATCCGGGCAGAACAGGCGCGGTCGCATTGAACGCAAAGCGCCAGCTGATCTTGCCCTCGGTTTTCAATCCGACCTTCACGGTGCCAAGCGCGCCTTCCATAAAGACAGCGCCGATGCGCCCGCCTTCTTTCAGTTGCGCCAGAAGGGCGACAGGGATCTGCTCGACCCCGCCTTGCACGGTGATCACATCATAGGGGCCTTGCGCGGCATGACCCGCGGCCAAAGGCCCTGCCACCACCGCCACATTGCCAATCCCCGCCAAAGCCGCCTTGGCACCTTCGGCCAGATCCGCATCTTCTTCCAGCGCCACAACCGAAGCCGCAAGCCGCGCCATCACAGCAGCGCCATAGCCAAGACCCGTCCCCACATCCAGCACGGACTCCGCTGGCTGAATGTCCAAGGCATCCAGAAGCTTGGCAAGGCTGCGTGCCTCAAGCACCTCGCGCCCGTGGCCCAGATCGACGCTGCCGCCGACATAAGCCGCCGCACGCAGCGCAGGCGGCACGAACTCTTCGCGCGGCACAGTCAGCATTGCTTCGATAATCGGGAATTTGGTCACATCCGAAGGCCGCACCTGAGTGTCCACCATCATCACGCGAAGGTCAGTGTATTGGCTCATGTCTGAACTCGTCGGTCTAGTTCTGCGTTACTTTCCGTCTTGCCACATAAGCAGGGGCGGGGCAACGGGGGAAGGCAGGCCAAGCCCCCCCTTGCCCGCGCTTTTTCGTCCGCTGTGGCCGGACGCGCGCCCCAAACTGCACGAAAGGCACAGAGGTCGCGTCAGGCCAAGGGCCGTCGGGTTCGCACCGCATAGCGCGCCCCGACATCAAAGGATTGCAAAACCGGTTCAGGTTTTCCGGACCAGACGCGCAAAGCACGGCTTTTCCCGCCCGCGCATCGACGAATCATTAATCCTTTCACGGCACTCTGGGGCCAGAGTCAGCTTGCCAGAAAGGATGCCCCCCATGTCCGCCGCAGATGAATTGGCCGAAATCCGCGCCGAAATCGAACGGCTCCGCCAGCGTGAGGCGGTTTTGTCGGCCCGCGCCGCCAATGCACCGCCTCTGCCGCCCCGCCCCGGCTGGCCGATCCAGCGCGGGGCGCTGCACTAACTCTGCCGCAGCCGGAACCGCTGGATCTTGCCGGTCTGGGTTTTCGGCAAGGCCCGCACGAAAACCACGCGGCGGGGGTATTTATAGGGCGCGATCACCCGTTTCACATGATCCTGCAACAGCTTGACCATCAGCGCATCGGGTTCGCGCCCCTCGGCCAGCACCACATGCGCCTCGACGATCTGGCCGCGTTCCTCATCCGGACAGCCGATCACCGCACATTCAACCACATCGGGATGCGACAGCAGCGCCGCCTCCACCTCTGGCCCCGCGATGTTGTAGCCCGCGCTGATAATCATATCGTCCGAGCGCGCAGCGAAGTGGAAACGCCCCTCCTCGTCCTGCCAGAAACTGTCGCCCGTCAGGTTCCAGCCATCGCGCACATATTTCATCTGCCGGTCATCTGCCAGATAGCGGCAGCCCGTCGGCCCCCGCACCGCCAGCCGGCCCACCTCGCCGCGCGGCATTTCCTGCATGTTCTCGTCCACGATCCGCGCCTCGTATCCCGTCACGGGCCGCCCCGTGCAGCCCGGCCGGTGGTCGTCAAAGCGGTTGGTCAGGAAGATATGCAGCATCTCGGTGGCGCCGATACCATCCAGCATCGGCTTGCCGGTTTTCGCCATCCATTCCTCATAAACCGGCGCGGGCAGGGTTTCCCCCGCCGAAACCGCCGCGCGCAAAGACGACAGATCGGCCCCCTCTGACATCGCCTTCAGCATCACCCGATAGGCGGTGGGGGCGGTGAAACACACCGTCGCCTTATGAGTCTGGATCAATTCGATCATATTGGTGGGGGTCGCTTGCTCCAGCAGCGCCGCCGCCGCCCCGAAGCGCAGCGGAAACACCGCCAACCCGCCCAGCCCAAAGGTAAAGGCCAAGGGCGGAGACCCCACAAACACATCCTCGGGCGTCACCCCCAGAACCTCGCGCGCATAGCCATCCGCGATGATCAGCAGGTCACGATGAAAGGCCAACGCGCCCTTCGGCTCTCCGGTGGTGCCAGAGGTAAACCCGATCAGCGCCACATCATCGCGCCCGACCGGCGGCGCGGTAAAGCGCACCGATTTCGACAGCGCCACACGGTCCAGTTCCGCATCATGGTTCGCGGTGCCATCAAAGCCGATCACGGTTTTGAGGTGCTGCGAGTGTTTGGCGCAGGCCACCAGTTCTTCCATCAACCGCGTATCGCACAGGGCAAATTCGATCTCGGCGCGGTCAACAATCTGCCCCAACTCGCCCGCCCGCAGCATCGGCATGGTGTTGACCACCACCGCCCCCGCCTTGGTCGCGGCCAACCAGCAGGCCACCATCGCCGGATTATTGGCCGACCGGATCAGCACACGATTTCCGGGCTTTACGCCGTAATCCTCAACCAGCGCATGCGCGATCCGGTTCGACCAGTCGGTCAACTCCTTGTAGGTCCGCTGCCGCCCGTTGCCGATCAGCGCAGTATGGTCGCCAAAGCCGCGCTCGACCATCCGGTCGGTCAGTTCCACCGCCGCATTCATGTAGTCTGGGTAGTCAAACCCCTCCAGCCGGATTTCCGGCCATTGATCGGCAGGGGGCAAACGATCACGGGTAAAGCTGTCAACGTGGCCCGATGGTCCCAGCATCATTCCCCCTCCGGCACAACGGCCGTTGCCTCGATTTCCACCAATGCCCGATCCTCGACCAAGGCCACAACCTGCACCAAGGCCATCGCCGGATAATGCCGCCCGATCAACGCCTTGTAGGCCGCCCCGATTTCCTTGAGGCTGGCCAGATATTGACGCTTGTCAGTAACATACCACGTCAGGCGCACCAGATGTTCGGGTTTCGCACCGCCCTCGGCCAGCACCTCGACGATGCTGCGCAGGGCCTGTTCGACCTGCCCCGCAAAGTCATCCGTCTCGAACTCCTGCTCGGCATTCCAGCCGATAATCCCGCCGGTAAACACCATCCGGCCCGAGGCAGCCACGCCATTGGCATAGCCCCGCGCCGCTTTCCAATGTTTCGGGTGCAAAATCTCGTGGCTCATGCCGCGCCCTCCAAATGCCGCGCAAGGCGGTCCCGCATTTCAACCGGCCATTCCGCCGCCTTCATTCCGTCAATCCACACCAGCGTCAGGGTGGCACGCAAACGCGCCTCGCCCGCCATCACACCGGTGATCCGCACCGTCACCGAGGACCGCCCCACCTTCACCACATCCAGCGCAAAGGTTACGATATCGCCCAAGCGCGAGGGCGCCATGAAATCCGCCTCGATCCGCACCGTCGGCACGCCGTTCTGCGCCGCAACATGCATCGAGGCAAAAGACCGCCCGACCTCATCCTTGAAAAAGTTTTCCACGACCGAGTTGGTCATCTCGAAATAGCGCGGATAAAACACGATCCCGGCGGGGTCACAGTGGTTGAACTCGATCTGGATATCGCGGGAGTAGGTCATGCCAGAATGCTCCGCGCAATCACCACGCGCTGCACGTCCGAAGCCCCCTCGTAAATCCGCAAGGCTCTGATTTCACGATACAAAGCCTCAACCGCAAAGCCATGCCGCACCCCGTCACCGCCATGCAGTTGCACCGCCATGTCGATCACCTTCTGCGCGGCCTCGGTGGCATAAAGCTTGGCCATCGCCGCCTCGCGCGACACCCGCGCAGCCCCTTGATCCTTGACCCAAGCCGCGCGGTAGATCAGCAAAGCCGCGGCATCGATCTGCAGCGCCATGTCCGCCAAATGCCCCTGCACCATCTGCAATTCCGCCAGCGCAGCCCCTTGAATCCGCCGCGCCTTCACCCGCGCCAAAGCCTCGTCCAGCGCGCGCCGCGCAAAGCCCAAGGCCGCCGCCCCGACGGTGGACCGGAACACATCCAGCACCGACATGGCAATCTTGAAGCCATCCCCCGCCTTCCCGATCAGTGCGCCTTCCGGCAGGATCACATCGCGCAAGGCCAGATGCGCCAAAGGATGCGGCGCGATCACCTCGATCCGCTCCACCACCGAAAGCCCGACCGTATCCGCAGGCAGCAAAAACGCCGAAAGCCCCTTGGCCCCCGGAGCCTCACCCGTGCGGGCGATGATCACATAAACATCGGCAATCCCGCCGTTCGAGATATAGGTTTTCTCGCCGTTCAGCACCCAGCCGCCCTGGCCGCGCACCGCCGTCGTCGCCGTCGCCGCCACGTCAGACCCCGACCCCGGTTCGGTCAGCGCAAAGCCCGAAATGGCATGGCCCGCCCGCGTCAGTGACAGCCATTCCCGCTGCACCTCGGACCCGAACAGCGACACCGCCCCCATGCCAAGCCCCTGCATCGCAAAGGCAAAATCCGCCAAACCGTCATGTCGCGCCAAAGTCTCGCGGATCAGGCACAGGGTGCGAACATCCAGCACTTCGCCCGCCGCAGCGCCGGAATGCTGCAACCAGCCGCCCGCACCCAAGGCCGCGACCAACCCGCGACAGGCCGCATCCACATCGCCATGATCCACCGGCAGATGCGCGCCGGCCCAAGCCTCAAGTGCCTCGGCCAAGGCGCGGTGGCGCTCCTCGAAAAACGGCCATTCCAAGAAACTGCGATCCGGCACGGGTTCATCCTCTTCGTTCAAATATCCCACGGGGGAAGCGGCCTTGGCCGCGCGGGGGTGTGAAACCCCCGTCTGTCAGTTCCCCGCGAAAACCGGCTTTTCCTTGGCGACAAAGGCGTTGTAGGCGCGCTCGAAATCCTTGGTCTGCATGCAGATCGCCTGCGCCTGCGCCTCGGCCTCGATCGCCTGCTCCAGCCCCATATTCCATTCGTGGTTCAACTGCGTCTTGGTCATGGAATGGGCAAAGGTCGGCCCCGAAGCCAGCCGCCGCGCAAGGGTCATCGCCTCGGCCTCCAGCACGTCCGCGCCATGCAGCGCGTTCCAATAGCCCCACCGCTCGCCCTCGGCGGCTGACATCACGCGGCCCGTATAAAGCAGTTCCGCCGCCCGCCCTTGCCCGATGATGCGCGGCAGCATCGCGCAAGCGCCCATATCGCAGCCCGCCAAGCCTACGCGCGTAAACAGGAAGGCCGTCTTCGCCTCGGGTGTCGCAAGCCGCAGATCGGCGGCCATCGAGATGATCGCCCCCGCGCCAACAGCCACCCCGTCCACAGCCGCGATGATCGGTTTTCCGCAGGAAATCATTGCCTTGACCAGATCGCCCGTCATGCGGGTAAAGGCCAGCAGGTCTTTCATCGGCAGCCCGATCAGCGGCCCGATGATGTCATGCACATCCCCGCCCGAGCAGAAATTCCCCCCGTTTGACGCAAACACCACCACATCGACATCCTCCGCATAGACCAGCGCGCGGAAGGTGTCGCGCAACTCGGCATAGCTCTCAAAGGTCAACGGGTTCTTGCGGTCGGGCCGGTTCAGCCGCACCACGGCGATGCGGTCTGCCACCTCCCACAGGAAATGCTGCGGTTTCAACCCTGCCAGTTTCATTGCTTGGCCATCCTTTTCAAAATCTCGGTCAGCGCGTCCAGATCAGACTCGGACAGGCCCGCAAACAGCCGATCTACCTCGCGTTCATGGTCGGTGGCCAGCCCTTCAAACTGCGCCAACCCTTCGGGGGTCAGCGCCACGAAAACCGTGCGGCGGTCGGTTTCCGACGGCGTACGCCGCACCAGACCATCCTTTTCCAGCCGGTCCACCACCGCCGTCGCATTGCCGTTTGACACCAGCAGCATCCGCGAAAGCTCGCTCATCGTCACGCCATCGCGGCGGCGATACAGCGCCGCCAGAACGTCAAAACGCGGCAAGGTGGTGTCGTGCTTCACCCGCAGAAACTCACGCAGATGGCTTTCAGAGGCCCGCGTGACGCCCAGCATCCTGATCCACATCTTCAGGCGGCGTTTTGACAGGTCGCTCACAATTCGCCCCCCGCGATGGTGATGGCTTGGCCGTTGATGCCGTCCGACCCCGCCCCGCACAAAAACAGCGCGGTCGCGGTGACTTCCGAAGGCTGGATCAGCCGGTTCTGCGGGTTCATCGCCTCAAGTGCGCCGCGTGCTTCGGCCAGTGAACGGCCGGTTTTCTCGGCAATCACCTGCACGGAATGATCCGTCATCGGTGTGTCCAGAAAGCCGGGGCAAATCGCGTTCACCGTGATCGGCTTGCGCGCGATTTCCAGCGCCAAGGACCGCGTGAGGCCAATCACCCCGTGTTTCGCCGCCGCATAGGGGGCAACCTTGGCATAGCCCTTCAGCCCGGCGGTCGAGGCCACCGAAATCAGCCGCCCCCAGCCCGTCATCTGCAACAACCCCTCGCGCAGGGTCAAAAACACCCCCGTCAGGTTCACCGCAATCATCGCATTCCATTGATCCAGCGAGGTTTTCGTCATCGGCGCGGAATCCGCCGCCCCCGCATTGGCGATCACGATATCGCAAGGGCCAGCCGCCGCGAACATCGCCTTGACGGAAAGCTCATCCGTCACATCAGCCTGCACCGCGCGGATACCCGAGGCCCGCGCCGCCACCGCCTGCAAGGGTGCCAGCCTGCGGCCCGAGATCACCACTTCGGCCCCCGCAGCGGCGAAGCCGAGGGCGAGGTTTTCGCCCGCCCCCGTGCCGCCACCGGTAATCAGAACGCGTTTGCCTGCCAGTGTCATACGCGGATCGTCTCCTGCTGTTTCTGCACCAACCGCCGCGCCTGATCGCGGCCCGCAAGATAGGGCAGCGGCCATTCGGTGCCAGCATCGCCCAAGGCCACCGATTGATGCAACGTCCAATAGGGGTCGGCCAGATGCGGGCGGGCAAGGCAGACCAGATCGGCACGGCCCGCCAGAAGAATCTGGTTCACCTGCTCGGCCTCGGTGATATTGCCGACAGCCATCGTGGCAAGCCCTGCCTCGTTGCGGATACGGTCGCTGAACGGGGTCTGGAACATGCGGCCATAAACAGGGCGCGCGTCGGTGCTGGTCTGGCCTGCCGACACATCGATGATATCGGCCCCCTCCATCGCAAACATCCGCGCGATTTCAACGGCCTCGGCGGGCGAGACACCGCCATCCACCCAATCGGTTGCCGAAATCCGCACCGACATCGGCTTATGCCCCGGCCAATAGCGCCGCATCTCGCGGAACACTTCCAGCGGATAGCGCATCCGGTTTTCCAAGGAACCGCCGTATTCATCTTCCCGCACATTCGACAGCGGCGAGATAAAGCTTGAGATCAGATAGCCATGCGCCGCGTGCAACTCGATCATGTCAAAGTCTGCGCCTTCGGCCATTTCCACGGCCTTGATGAACTGGCGCAGAACCGCGTCCATATCATTGCGGTCCATCGCCTTTGGCACCGCATTGCCCGCAGCCCAAGGAATCGCGGATGCCGACAGCAGCGGCCAATTCCCCGAAACCAAAGGCGCATCCGCATCGGCCCAGCCGACTTGGGTAGAGCCTTTGCGCCCCGCATGGCCGATCTGGCAGCAGGTTTTCGCCTTGGTCTCGGCATGGATGAAATCGTTGATCCGCTTCCATGCGGCCTCGTGCTTTGGCGTATAAAGCCCCGTGCAGCCGGGGGTGATACGGCCATTGGCAGAAACGCAGGTCATTTCCGTATAAACCAGCCCCGCGCCGCCCTTGGCGCGCTCGGCGTAATGCACGAAATGCCAATCCCCCGGCACACCATCAATCGCGCGATATTGCGCCATGGGCGACACGACAACGCGGTTTTCAAGCGCCATGCCACGCAGTTGGAACGGCGCGAACATCGGCGCGCGGCCCGCCTGCCCGCCATATTGCGCGGCAAACCAGTCCTCGGTTTCACGCAGCCAAGCCGGATCACGCAGGCGCAGGTTTTCGTGGGAAATCCGCTGCGAGCGGGTCAGCAGCGAATAGGCGAATTGCTGCGGCGGCAGGTCAAGATAACGTTCAACCTCCTCGAACCACTCCAGCGAATTGCGCGCCGCCGATTGCAGACGCAGCACTTCAACCCGACGTTCAGCCTGATAACGCTCAAAGGCCGATTTCATATCGGGTTCGGAGTGCAGATATTCTGCCAGCGCAATCGCACTATCAAACGCCAGCCGCGAACCGGAGCCGATCGAGAAATGCCCCGTCGCCGCCGCATCGCCCATCAGCACCACGTTTTCATGATACCACTGACCGCAAATCACACGCGGGAACTGCATCCAGACCGCCGAGCCGCGCAAATGCGCCGCATTCGACATCAGATCATGCCCGCCAAGGTGGGCCGCAAAGATCTTGCGGCAGGTTTCCACCGTTTCTTCCTTAGACATATCCGCAAAGCCCCAGCGGTCCCACGTTTCCGGCAGACATTCCACGATGAAGGTCGCGGTGTTGTCGTCAAACTGGTAGACATGCGCCCAGACCCAGCCATGTTCGGTTTTCTCGAAGATGAAGGTGAAGGCGTCGTCGAACTTGGCATGGGTGCCAAGCCAGACGAACTTGCACTTGCGCAGATCAATATCGGGCTGGAACACCTCTTGGTATTCGCGCCGCACCAAGGAATTGATGCCATCCGTCGCCACGACGATATCGTATTCCTTGCGGTATTCTTCAGCCGATTTGAACTCGGTCTCAAAGCGCATATCCACGCCCAATTCCCGCGCGCGGGATTGCAGCAGGATCAGCATCGCCTTGCGGCCAATCCCTGCAAATCCATGCCCGCCCGACACCGTGCGAACCCCGTTATGCACCACCGCAATATCGTCCCAATAGGCGAAATTGCTGCGGATCGACTCGGTCGAGACCGGATCATTCTTCTGCATCCGCCCCAGCGCGTCATCCGACAGCACCACACCCCAGCCGAACGTATCGTTGGCCTTGTTGCGCTCCATCACGACGACCTCGTGCGCAGGGTCGCGCAGCTTCATCGAGATTGCGAAGTAAAGACCGGCGGGGCCACCGCCCAAGCACAGAACTTTCATGGCCATTCCTCCATCATGCGTTGAAGCCAGAGTTACACCGCCGCAAAACAATTTCAAGCTTGAAATTTCTGACTTGAAATTTTGTCGCAGGGATGCAGAGTGGCAGCATGGAAAATCTGATCATCACACCGCAGGCCGGATGGGTGCAAATTACCCTGAACCGCCCCGCCGCCAAAAACGCGCTGAACACCGCCATCTTGGCCGCCTTGGCCAAAGCCTTGGCGGATGCCGCCGCCGACCCGTCGGTGCGCGCCGTTCTGATCCACGGGGCCGATGGCAATTTCGCCGCCGGCGCCGACATCGGGGAAATCGAAACCAAGACCACAGCCGAAGGGGCGGTTGATCCGCGCAAGGCCCATTGGGCCGCGATCCGCGCCTTTCCGAAACCACTGATCGCCGCCGTGGATGGCTTTGCACTGGGGGGTGGGCTGGAACTGGCGTTGATGGCCGATCTGTTGATTTTGGGCGAGTCGGCACGACTGGGCCTGCCCGAAACCAACCTTGGCCTGATCCCCGGCGCGGGCGGCACCCAGCGGCTTTTGGCGCTTGCAGGCCGCGCGCGGGCCTCGCGTCTGGTGCTGACGGGCGAGATTATTGACGCCGCGACTGCCTTTGACTGGGGGATAGGATCTTATCTGGCCGCTGGCCTTGCCCTGCCCGAGGCCGAGGCTTTGGCCGCAAAAATCGCCCTGCGCGCACCCTTGGCCTTGCAGGCGGCCAAAGCGGCACTGGTGGCAGGCGACGAATCCGCCCACGCCTTTGCGCTGGAACGCAGCGGTTTTGAATCCCTGCTGGATACCGCCGACAAGGCCGAAGGCATCCGCGCCTTCCGCGAGAAACGCAAACCCGATTTCAGGGGGAAATGATGGCAACCATCGGAGTCGTGGGCCTTGGCACCATGGGGCTTGGTATCGCCCAAGTCTTTGCTGCAGCAGGATTTACCACCATCACCACCGACGCTCATGCCCCCGCCCGCGACACGGCCCGCGCGCGCATGGCCGACGCCTTGGCCGCCCGAGTCACTGCCGGAAAACTGTCCGAAGCTGACCGCGACGCCACCCTGTCCAACCTGCGGGCCGTCGAAACCCTGTCCGGTTTTGCCCCCTGCGATCTGGTGATCGAGGCCATCGTGGAACGCGCCGACGCCAAACAGGCGCTGTTCGCCCAGCTTGAAACCATCGTTTCGGCCACCACGATCCTTGCCACCAACACCTCGTCCATCCCGGTGGCCACCATCGCCAGCACGGCCCAAAACCCCGACCGCATCCTTGCGCTGCACTTCTTCAACCCGCCCACCGCGATGAAACTGGTCGAACTGGCACCCCACGCTGGCACCTCTGCCACCGCGCTTGCGACCGCCCGCACCCTGACCGAAGCCGCTGGCAAAACCGTCATCCAATGCCCCGACCGCCCCGGTTTCATCGTGAACCGCTGCGCCCGCCCCTATTACGGCGAGGCGCTGGCCCTGCTGGAGGAAGGCATCCCCGCCGCCCATATCGACGCCGCGATGCAGGCCGCAGGCTATCGCCTTGGCCCCTTCGCGCTGATCGACCTGATCGGCGCCGACATCAATCTGGCCGCCACGTTGGGCCTTAATGCCGCGATGGGAAACCACCCGCGCTATCACGCCTTTGCGGCCCTGCGCGATCAGGTCGCCGCAGGCCATCTGGGGCGCAAATCCGGCCAAGGCTTCCTCTTCCCCGCCAAAACCGATCCCGCGCCCGATCCCGCCATAGCCCTGCGGATCGAAGCCACCTTGGTGAACGAGGCCGCATGGCTGCTGACCGAAGGCGGCACTTCAGCGCAAGGCATTGATACCGCGATGAAACTTGGCCTCAACTTCCCGCGCGGCCCCTTCGAGGCCCTAAGCCAGCACGGCAAATCTGCCATCCTTGCCACCCTCGCCGCCCTCGAATCCGCCGCCCCGCCGCATCTGAAAACCCGCTACCTGCCCGCGCCAGCCTTGGAGGCCCTATGACCGAAGTCTACCTCTGCGCCGCCCGCCGTACCCCCATCGGCCGCTACGCGGGCAGCCTTTCACCCGTGCGCCCCGACGATCTGGCCGCCCGCGTGATCGACGGCTTGCTGGACCTGCACGATCTGCCCGTAGACGAGGTGATTTTCGGCTGCGCCAATCAGGCGGGCGAGGATAACCGCAACGTCGCCCGCATGGCGGTGCTGCTGTCGCGCCTGCCCGAAACCGTCCCCGCCCTGACCGTCAACCGCCTCTGCGCCAGCGGTCTGGATGCCATCATCACCGCCGCCCGCACCATCCGCGACGGTGCCGCCGAGATCATCATCGCGGGCGGGGTGGAATCCATGTCCCGCGCCCCCTTCGTGATGCCAAAATCCGACACCGCCTTCGCCCGCGCACCCGAGATTCACGACACCACAATCGGCTGGCGCTTTGTCCATTCACGCATCGCGAAACTCTACGGCGTTGAATCCATGCCGGAAACCGCCGAGAACGTCGCCGCAGATTATGGCATTTCCCGCGCCGACCAAGACGCCTTCGCGCACCGCAGCCAAGCCCGCTATGACGCCGATTGGCACGCCGCCGACATCCTGCCGGTGACGATTGCAGGCCGCAAGGCTGATACCATCGTCAGCATCGACGAACACCCGCGCCCCACCACGCCAGAGCAACTCGCAGCCCTCAAGGCCCCCTTCCGCGCAGGCGGAACGGTCACAGCGGGCAATGCCTCGGGCGTCAATGACGGTGCGGCAGGGGTGATTCTGGCCTCCGAAGCGGCGGTAAAACGCCATAACCTGACACCCCTTGCCCGCATCGGCACTGCCGCCGCCGCCGCCGTCGCCCCCCGCATCATGGGCATAGGCCCCGTCGCGGCCCTTGCAAAACTGACCGCGCGCACCGGCCTGACCGCCCATGATTTCGACGTGATCGAGTTGAACGAGGCCTTCGCCGCCCAAGCCCTTGCCTGCACCCGCGCCTGGGGCCTTCCCGATGACGCAGCGCATGTGAACGCCTATGGCGGCGGGATCAGCATGGGGCATCCTCTGGGCGCATCTGGCGCACGCATTGCAGGGGCCGCCGCGCGCAGGCTATACGAGACGGGCGGCAAACATGCCCTCGCAACCCTCTGCGTCGGCGTCGGCCAAGGCGTAGCCCTTTCCCTTCATGCGGTGTGACATGTCCGAAACCTATTTCCTCTATCATTCCATCGGCATGTATCCCAACAAGGCGCGCGACCTAGCGGGCGCAATGGCCGAGTTCGCCTTCGTCTGGGGCAAGCCCGATGACAGCCAATGGGCCTATGCCTTGGGCGCGCGGGCGCGGTTCATCGACCGCTGGCGCGCGATCCTGAACGCGGCCCCCGATACGGTCACGACGTTCGAGAATGTGACAGCAGCCTTTCATGCCCTGCTGACATCGCTGCCCGAAGGCCACCTGCGCGGGCGCAAAGTGCTGGTGGGGGCGGATTGCTTTCCGTCCAACCACTTCCTTCTGAACGGGATGGCGCAGAAATACGGCTTTACCCTGCACACCGTTCCCCTGCGCCAAGGTGCCGCTTTCGTCGAGGACGAGGATTTCCTTGACGCATGGACGCCAGAGGTAGGGCTGGCGCTGCTGACATGGGTGTCCTCCACCTCCAGCCACCGCATCGACCTGAAACGCATGGTTGCACATGGCCGCCGGATGGGGTCGCTGATCGGCACCGATATCACCCAAGGCGCAGGTCTGATCCCCTACGACGTGCATGCGCCCGAGGTGGATTTCACCGTCTCGACCTCGCTGAAATGGATGTGCGGCACACCCGGAGCAGGGATTCTCTACCTGTCACCCCGCCTGATCCGCCACTGCCACCCCGAATTGCGCGGCTGGTTCAGCCAGACCAACCCGTTCAACTGGGACATCACCGCCTTCGACTACGCCCCCGACATCAGCCGCTTTGACAACGGCACCCCGTCAGTGATGTCAGCCCTCGCCAGCCTTCCGGCACTCGACTGGCACGCAAGCCAGGATCAGGCCGCCCTTCTGGCCCATAACCGCCGCCTGACCGCCCGCCTGATCGAGGCGGCAGACGATCTGGCCCTGCACATCATCACCCCCCGCGCCCCTGAAAAACGTGGCGGCTCGGTCATGCTGCGCCTGCCAGACGACCGCCCCGCGGCCCAAATCGTCACCGCCCTGCGCACGCAAGGCATCACGACAGATGCCCGCAGCCAGACGCTGCGCCTGTCTCCGGGCAACCTGACAACGCTGGACGGCACCGAAACCCTGATCGCGGCCTTGGGCAAACTTCTGCGCCCCTAGGTGCGTGAAATCACGCACCCTACCCCCTGTTCTGATCTGACGGCTTCATCTTGGCCTAAATACTCCCGCCGGAGGCACCCGCCATTGCAGCTGGACGCCTCCGGCGGGAGTATTTGAACCAAGGTGAATGGCAGGGGTAGGGTGCGTGCTTGTCACGCACCTTTGCGGTCAGTCCTGATAGCCGCTGCCTTTGGCCGCCCGCAGAGTGTCGCGGGGGGATAGTCCGTAATGGGCGCGGTAGCTTTCGGAGAACCGTCCGAAATGGGCAAAGCCCCAGCGCAATGCAACCTCGGTGACTGTGCCTGCGCCCGCAACCAGATCGCCATGCGCCCGCGCCAGCCGCAAATCGCGCCAGAATCCCAAGGGCGTTGTGCCTCGATGTTGGCGGAAGGCCAGTTGCAGGCCGCGCGGGCTTATCCCTGCGGCGGCGGCAATGTCCTCCAGTGTCAGCGGCTGGTCCAGATGCGCCTCGATATAGCTTTCTGCCAGCCGCATATGCCTTGGGCGCGGGGCGGCCCTGCGGCGGCCTAACAAAGAGTCATAATCGTGGCGGTGCGCCTCCAGCAATCCCGACAGCAGCGCCGATTCCACGGCCCGCCCCGTCATACCCGTCCCGATTGGCGATGTGCCGCCATCCGCCTCGGCCACCAGAAACAACACCAACCGTCGCAGCGCCGCCCCTGCCCCGCGCGTCAGGTCCAGCGCGCCCGTAAAGGTCAGGGGCCGGTCTGCCGCTGCGCCCAGTTGCGCCGACAGATGATCCATCAAGGCCTGACGGTCGATCTGCACCAGCACCTGCCGCGTGCCTTCCTCCCAGATCATCGTGGTGGCCTGATGCGGATTCAGCACCGCCGCCGCTGCCGGGCTGGAGTAATAGCGATCCGTCCCGTTCACCACCGCCGCCCCGCCCGACAGCGGAATCTGCAGCAGATAAAAGCGCTCCAACTCTCCCGGTGCGATCAGGGTCTTGGCCCCGTACTGGATGTAATTCAGGCTCAGCCGGTCGCCTGCCAGATGGTGCTGGCGCGCATCCGTCACCCCACGCCCGATCCGGTCCAGCCTGTGCGGGCAAAACACCGCAGCCACCCGCTCCCGCGCCTCGTCGAGGTCGGTCGAGTGGAACAGTTTATGCGCCTGTAGCGGGTCGGCCTGCATTGCCTGTCTCCGAAGGACAATGCGGCAGCCTATCACGCTTTGGCGCGCTGCAACCCTGTTCATGACGATTTTTTCGTTTTCCGGATAGTCGCCCCGTTTGCCGGATAGCGCGGGCGGGCGCTTGGGCGGACGCTGCTTTGAACTTGAAACACCAAGGGGGAAACATGCGCGGATTATCAGGCAAAGTGGCGATCGTGCCGGGCGGGGCCACCAAGATCGGGCAAGCCGTGGTGGCGGCGTTCCGCGACGCGGGTGTGCGGGTGATGGTGGCGGATATTGCGCCGGCGCCTGTGTCCGAGGGCGTGGCCTTCCAGCCCTGCGATTTGCGCGACGACGCCCAGATTGCGGCGCTGGTGAAGGCCACCAAGGACACTTTCGGGCGGATTGATTTTCTGGTCAATGTCGCCTGTTCCTATCTGGACAATGGCGCGGCAACCACCCGCGCCGATTGGCTGACCGCGCTGGACATCAATATTGTCGGCTCGGTGATGCTGATGCAGGCCGCGCAGGCAGAACTTGCGGCGACGCGGGGCGCGATTGTGAACTTTGGTTCGATATCGTCGCGGGTGGCGCAGACCGGGCGCTGGGTTTATCCGGTGTCCAAAGCCGCGATCCTGCAACTGACGCGCAATCAGGCGATGGACCTTGCGCCCTTGGGCATCCGCGTGAACGCGGTATCCCCCGGCTGGACGTGGTCGAACATCATGGACCAGTTGACCGGTGGCGACCGCGCCAAGACCGATGCCGTCGCCGCCCCCTTCCACCTTTTGGGCCGCGTGGCCAACCCCGAAGAGGTGGCAAGTGCCGTGCTGTTCCTGTGTTCGGACGAGGCCAGCTTTATCACCGGCACCGATATCTGTGTGGACGGCGGCTACACGGCGATGGGGCCGGAGCAGGCGGAGCCGGCAATTCCGAAACTGATGAGCTAGCGCCCTGCCTTGGGGGCGGATGCCTCCGGCGGGGATATTTAAGAAACAGATGAAATCAGGGAGATAACAATGCGGAAAATCACCATCATCGGCGGCGGGCAGTCGGGCTTGCAGCTGGGTATCGGGTTGCTGAAGGCGGGGCATGGGGTGCGGATCGTGCAGAACCGCACGGCCGAGCAGATTGCGGCAGGCAAGGTGCTGTCCAGCCAGTGCATGTTTTCCAACGCGGTGCAGCATGAGAAAGATCTGGGCATCGACTTCTGGTCGGCGACCTGCCCGCCGGTCGAAGGGATCAACTTTATCGTGCCGAACCCCGACGGGTCGGGCAGCAAAGTGATCGACTGGGCAGCAAGGCTGGACAGCAACGCCTATTCCGTCGATCAGCGCGTGAAGATCCCGCGCTGGATGGCAGAGTTTCAGGCGCTTGGCGGGCAGTTGGTGATCGCCGATGCAGGGATCGCCGAGATTGAAACCTATGCTGCGCGCGATGATCTGGTGATTGTCGCCTCGGGCAAGGGCGAGGTGGGCGCGATGTTCACCCGCGACGCGCAGAAATCGGCCTATGACAAGCCGATGCGCGCACTGGCGCTGACCTATGTGACCGGCATGACCCCGCGTGAACCCCATTCGGCGGTTGAATTCAACCTGATCCCCGGCGTGGGCGAATATTTCGTGTTTCCGGCCCTGACCACCACCGGCCCTTGCGAGATCATGGTATTCGAAGGCATCCCCGGTGGCCCGATGGATTGCTGGGCCGATGTGAAAACGCCCGCGCAGCATCTGGAAACCTCGCTCAATATCCTGAAAACCTTCCTGCCTTGGGAATATGAGCGGTCAAAAAACTGCCAGTTGACCGATGACAACGGCATCCTTGCGGGCCGCTTTGCCCCCACGATCCGCCACCCCGTCGCCACCCTGCCTTCGGGCCGTAAGGTGCTGGGTCTGGGCGATGCGGTTTGCCTGAATGATCCGATCACCGGACAGGGCTCGAACAACGCGGCCAAGGCGGCGGCGATTTACCTCAAGCGCATTCTGGATCACGGCGACAAACCGTTCGATGCGGCATGGATGCAAGGCACCTTCGATCAGTTCTGGGATTACGCGCAATGGGTGGTGGGCTGGACCAATATGCTGCTGCTGCCGCCGCCGCCCTTTATCCTTGAAATCATGGGAACCGCCTGCGCCGATCCGCGTCTGGCGCACCGGATGGCCAACGGCTTTGACGATCCGCGCGATTTCTTCCCGTGGTTCGCCGATCCCACCGCCGCCGCCAACTACCTTGCCGAATTGCGGGCGGCATAAGATGAGCGCGCCCATCGACGCCGCCCAGTTCCGCGCTGCGATGGCGCGCTTTCCGGGGGCTGTGACCATCGTCACAGCCCTGTCAGGGTCCGAACGGCGCGGCATCACCGCCACCGCCGTCTGTTCGGTGACAGCCGATCCGCCCAGCCTGCTGGTCTGCCTGAACCGCAAGACCGGCACCTGTGCCGCCGTGCGCGAAAGCGGCATGTTCAACGTGAACCTGCTGCCCGATGCCGCCAGCCCGATTGCCCTGCGCTTTGCCGGTGCAGGCGGGGTGACGGGCGAGGATAAATTCGCCGCCGGAGACTGGACAGCGGACGCACGCGGTCTGCCCCTGCTGGCCGAAGCCTCGCTAAGTTTCTCATGCGATGTGGCCGAGGTGACCGAGGCGGGATCGCATTCGATCTTCATCGGCCAGATTACGGGGCTGACGCTTGGGGCAGCGCCTGCGTTGATTTACGAGCAAAGCCGGTTTCATCGGCTGCAGGCGATTTAGAGGGGAAAGAGAGTCGGGGTGAACCCCGACCTACGGGCGGGGGGCTAAGCCCCCTCCCCCCGCCGATGCGTCGCGGCCACCCGCGCCGCTTCCTCATAGATGCCGGACAACAGATTAAGCGTGCGGGTGGCGTCGGCCAGCCGCGCCGAAAACCCCGGCAAATCCTCAATCTGCGCGATCAGCAAGCGCCGCCGCACCGCACCGTAATCATCCGTCACCTGCCGCCCGCGCTCTGTCACCTCATAGGTGACGCCAGACCGCCCCGCGCCCTTGCGGATCACCAGCCCCGCCCCAATCAGCTTGCGCAAACTATACTGGATGTTCGGCACATCATCGCGGTTGGTCATCCGCGCCAGTTCCTTGATCGATTTTGGCCTCTCGTTCATGCGGATGATGTGCAGCATGGCATTTTCCGGCCCCGTCGCGGCCAGATCGACCACCGAGGCCAGACACTCCGACTGCCAACGACCGAATCCCTCGAAGGTCCGCATCAGCGCAAATTCAAGCTCGGTCGTGTCCACCTCGGCACCGCTTTGCGCCAGATGCCAGCGATAATTCACAGCAGACTCTTGCCCATCGGTTTGAGTTTCCACGATTTTTTTCGCCATGCGCCTACCTTCCGTTTTGCCGCCAAAATGGCTGCACAAATCCGTTGACGCAATCTGATTTTAGAATAGACTTTCAAACATAAAATAAATCCAAAAACCAAACAGGGAGTCTACCATGACCAAAAACCCGATGCTGTCGGGCGATCACTTTCGCTTGGGCACCTTTTCCTCGAACTGCTCGTCGGGCATGACGCCCACGAAAATCGCAGAACGCTGGGACAATAGCTGGGATAACAACCTTGCGCTGGCCAAGATGCTGGACGACGCAGGGATTGATTTCATGCTGCCGATCGCGCGCTGGATCGGCTACGGCGGTGAAACCGATTTCCACGGCGGCCGACCAGATCGGCCATGGCCGCGCAGGTCTGAACATCGTCGCAGGCTGGAACAAGCCGGAGTATGAGGCGCTGGGTCTGTCGCTGCCCGACGATCACGAAACCCGCTATGCCTATGCACAGGAATGGTTCGACCTGATCCGCAAGCTGTGGGCCTCGGACACGCATTTCGACTGGGATGGCAAGTATTTCAAGGCCAAGAAGATCAAGGGCAACCCCGCCCCCGTGCGCGGCTCTGTCCCGATCATCAACGCCGCAGGCAGCCCGCAGGGCCGCGAATTTGCCACCGACAATGCGAACTTCCTGTTCACCCCCGCGATTGATCTGGAACGGTCGAAAGGCGAGATCGCCGATCTGAAAGCCCAAGGTCAGGCCAAGGGCCGCAAGATCGACGTGCTGACCTTCAGCCATGTGATCTGCCGCCCCACCCGCGAAGAGGCCGAGGCCTTCGCCAAGCACACCGCTGTCGATAATGCCGACACCGATGCCATCGACAATCTGGTGAACCTGCAATTCGCCCATGCCCACAGCTTCCCGCATGATCTGCTGGCGCAAATCAAACATTTGTTCGCATTGGGCCACGGCGGCTTCCCGCTGATCGGCACGCCCGATGATGTGGCAGCAGGTATCCTGAAGCTGCACGCCACAGGCTTTGCCGGCACCACGCTCTCCTTCGTGGATTATGTGGCGGAATTCCCTTATTTCCGCGACACCGTGCTGCCGAAACTGAAAGAGGCCGGTATTCGCTAAATCACTTTGCCTTCGGGCAAAACCACCCTAAGTCAAGCTTCGCCGGATCATCCGGCGAAGCCCCAAAGGACGCGACATGACCGAACCCAGCCCCAAAGAGTTCCGCGACGCCATGCGCGCCTTCGTCGGCAATTGCAGCGTGATCACCACGGGCGAGGGCGAAGCCGCCACCGGCCTGATCGTCACCTCCGCGATCTCGCTTTCCGCCGAACCGCCGCTGCTGCTGGCCTGCATCAACCGCTCGTCGTCCAGTTGGCCCGTGCTGAAAGAAAGCGGTAAATTCGGCTGGTCCAGCCTCGGGGCCGCTCACCAGCCCGTCGCCGAACGCTTCTCGGGCTTTGGCGGCGTCAAAGGCCCCGCCCGCTATGACGGTGCGGAATGGGAAACGGCCGTCACCGGCGCGCGCCTGCTGACAGGCGCCCCCACCGCCTTTGACTGCACCGTCGAAGAAATGATCGACCGCGCCACCCATTCGATCCTGATCGGCCGCGTCCAGGCCATCCGCATCACCGAAGGCGCAGGCGCGCTGATCTACTGGAACGGTGCCTATCGCAGCCTGACCTGACGCAAAGGTGCGTGACAAGCACGCACCCTACCCTTGCCCTTCATCTGTTCTTAAATATCCCCGCTGGAGGCTCCTTGGGTATGACACAGGAGCCTCCGGCGGGAGTATTTTTGCCAAGATGAAACCGGCAAGTCAGGATTGGGGTAGGGTGCGTGATTTCACGCACCCTGTCTTGTCAGGCAAAGCTGCGGATGGTGGCCAAGGCCCCGTCCAGCGCCTTACCCTCTTCATCCTTCAGCGCCGCTTCACGCAGGCGGCGCGCCCAGTCGGCGGCGTCATCGCGCTGTGCGATCAGGGCGATGCCCGCCAGCACCTTGTCGAACTTCGACAGCCCCCTCGCGTGGGTGTCGGAATAGCCTTTGACCAGACGGCGGCATTTGAGGATCTCGACTGCCAAATCGTAGTTCTGTGCCAGATAGCTGTCGGCCACGGCCAGCCAGCGGTCCATATGGGCGCGTTCCTGTTTGTGGCGCAGGGTGCCACGGCGGCGGGATTTCAGGCCACCCAGCACGTAAAGCATCAGATAGGCGCGCAGGCCGTCTGTCCGCAGGCGGCGGCCCTTGTTGAACCAGCGATCCAGCCGCGCCATCCATGCAGGGCTGGCTTCGACCTTTGCACCCAGTTTCGCGGGCAGCATTCCGGCGATTTCCTCGGCACGGGGGTGCATGAATTCGGTCAGTTGCAACACATGCTTGTCCTTCACGCCCATTTCCGCGCGGATGCGGTCAAAGCGGTGGGCGCGGGTTTTCAGATCGGCCACGCGGATCACATCGTCATAGCACATGGCATTGGCGATATATTTTGCAGCCTCGCGGGTCAGGGCATGGCCCTTGGCGGGGGTGTCCTTGGCCAGAACGGCCTCGACGCGGGTGAGGTAGTCCGCGCCATAGGCAAGGTCTTGGAAATCCACGACCTTCTTCAGCCCCAGCAGCGCCATTTCCGCGGCGGAGTCCGGCAGGGCAGCCGCGCGCGCAGACAGGCGCGCCCATTCCGCCATCAGTTTGGCCGGACCCTTCGGGGCGATTGGCGCTTTGACTGCGGGTTTTTCGGGCGCAACTGTTGCCCCCTGCGCCGCCTCATACCCCGCAGCAAAGGCACGCAAAGAGCCTTCGATGCCCTTCCCGCCCGACCGGATCGCAGCCTCGAACGCCTCACGCGCAAATGGCAGCGCGCCCGACCCTGCCAGCGCACCGAACAGACTGGCCGAGATCACCGACCCCTTGGCAATCGCCAGCGCGTCGAAATCGGCGGTAATCACGCGGCGGGCGGCAATATCGGCGGCGGCCAGCACTTCGGCCCCGTTGGCAATCCCGTCCCCCGGCTCCATCTTTTCCGACACCGCCAGCGCGCGGTGAGTCGAGGTGATCAGCACCGTGCGATCGGGCGTCACGAAACCGCGCATGATCGAGCGACCCGCCTCCATCAACTCGGCCGAGATCATGATATCAACGTCGCCCGCCGCAGGGGCCAGCGAGAAGATCGGCGGACGGGCCGAAGCGGGGGCCATTTCCACATAGTAAACCGTGGCCCCCGTGCGCTGCGCCACACCGGCCACCGAAGTGGCCTGACAGACATAGCCATTGGCGCGGGCGACCGTCTCGATCCAGCCGGTCAGCACGCCGCCGCCCTGTCCGCCCACCGCAAGGCAGGCCAGCTTGATGATGCCTGCCATCGACGGATCGGGCGTGGCGGGAACAAAGGATTGATGCAGCGTCATGCTCCGAACTCCAACCGTTTTGCGGCGCGGCGGGCCTGCAGCCAACCAATTGCGCGGGCCGAAAAGGCGGCCCATTTCGCCTCCCATTTGCCCGGATTATGCACCACATCGGCGCGGTAAAAGCTGGGGCAGAGGACGGCGGCATCCGCCACCTCGCCGCAGTTGCCACAACCGACGCAGGATTGGTCGATGCTGGCCACCGGATCATCGCGCAGCGGATCATCCAGTCTTTTCAAGGACAAGGACGGACAGCCCGACAGGCGGATGCAGGCGTGATCGCCGGTGCAGACATCTTCATCGACGCCAAAGCGCGGGGCCTCAACCCTGCGGCCTTCCTTGATCGCCGCCGCCCGCAAGGGTTTCTCGCGGCGCTGTTTGTTCAGCATACACTCAGATGAGGCCACGATCACATGCGGGCCGGGGGCGTCTGTGGTCAGCGCCTCGCGGATGGTGTCGCGCATCTTTTTCACGTCATAGGTGCGGTCGATCTGGCGCACCCAGTTGATGCCGATGCCGTTCAGCGCCTTGGAGATCGGGTTTTTCGTGGCCTTGCTGGCATTGTCGGCGCGGCTCGACATCACGTCTTGCCCGCCCGTCGCCGCCGAGTAATAGTTGTCCACGATGATCGCCACACCGTCGGACTTGTTGAAGGCCATGTTGGTGAAGGACGAACTCAACCCGTTATGCCAGAAGCCACCATCGCCGATGATCGCCACGGGGCGACGCTCGCCCCCGCCATCGAAGGCGGCGTTTGCGGCGGGACCAAGGCCGTAACCCATGGTTGCGCCGCCGATTTCAAACGGCGGCAGCGAAGCGAACAGGTGGCACCCAATATCGGCGGCGATCTGGTGCTTGCCCAACTCCTTTTCCACCAACTTCATCGCGGCGAAAATGGGCCGCTCGGGGCAGCCGGTGCAGAAACCTGGCGGGCGGATCGGCACGGTTTTCGACAGATCGGGGATCTGCGGCTTGTCCTCGTTCGGGGCGCGCACCACGGCGGCGAGCATGGCGGGCGCGGCCTGTTTCAGGAAGGCGGTGATGCCGTCCAGCATGACCTGTCCGGTATATTCCCCCGCCATCGGCAAGACGCCCTTGCCGTGCAGTTTCACCGATGAACCGGCCCGATAGAGGAAAGACCCAAGCTGCGTTTCAATGAATTCAGGCTGGCCCTCCTCGACCACCAGAACCTGTTCCTTGCCCTGACAGAACTCAAGGAATTCAGAAGAAACAAGCGGATAGGTGACGTTCAGCACATAGATCGGGATCTGGCTGTCGCCGTAAATATCGGCCAGCCCCATCCGTTGCAGCGCGCGGATCACCGCGTTGAACATCCCCCCCTGCACCACGATACCGACAGGGGCATCGGCAGGGCCAAAGCGTTCGTTCAGGCTATTCTCAAGGATGAACCTTTCCGCCGCAGGCCAGCGGTTTTTCACCTTGTCTTGCTCATGTGCAAAGGACATCGGTGGCAGCACCACACGGGCAAAATCGCTGCGCGGGTTGGACAGCGCATCGCGCACCGTCAGGCTGGGCCGCACATTGTCGCGGGTCTGGAAAGACCCCGTGACATGGCAAGACCGGATGCGCACCATCAGCATCACGGGGGTATTGCTGGCCTCGGACAGCGCGAAACCATCGCCCACGGCCTTTACAATCGTCGGCAGGCTGGGGCGCGGGTCCAAGAGCCAGAATTGCGACTTCATCGCAAAGGGGTGGCTGCGTTCCTGCATGATGGAACTGCCTTCGCCGTAATCCTCGCCCACGATGATCAGCGCACCGCCCGTCACCCCCGACGAGGCAAGGTTCGCCAAAGCGTCAGACGCCACGTTCACCCCGACCGAGCCTTTGAACGTCACCGCCCCGCGGATCGGGTAATGCACCGAAGCCGCCAGCATTGCCGCCGCCGCCGCCTCGTTCGCGTTGGCCTCGAACCGCACGCCCAATTCGCCCAGCAAATCCTCGGCATCGGCCAGAACGTCCATCAGGTGCGAGATCGGCGCGCCCTGATAGCCGCCGACATAGCCGACGCCGTTTTCCAAAAGCGCCTTGGTCAGCGCCAGAATCCCCTCGCCGGTAAAGGTTTCACCCGCGCCCAAACGCAGGTCTTCGACTTCGGCCTTGAAAGAACGCTCTGCCATCTAAATCTCGTGCTTTCTGATATTTGCCAGCATTTTCTGCAGCGTAGCCACAAAGGCGCGGCGTTCATCCTCGGGGATACCGCGGAACATCCGCGCCTGCGCCTCGGCCATATGCGGCCACAGGGTTTCGAACGAGGCGCGCCCCGCATCGGTGATGAACACCCGCACCGCGCGGCTGTCATTGGGATCGGTTTCGCGGCGCACCAGCCCGTCATTGGTCAACTGTTCCAGCGCGCGGGACAGGGTGGATTGTTCCACCACGGTCAGTACCGACAGCTCGCGGATCAGCGGGCCTTCGACGACCGACAGCACCGCCAGCGCCCGCATCTTGGGCGTGGTTAGGCCCAGATCGGCCATCTCCTCGCGCAAGGACGCGTTATAGCGCCCCATAATCCGGTTCATCAGATAGGGCGCGAAATTCGCCAGCCCCACCTCACCCAGCCGTCTTGGCACGCCGTCCTTCATGCGCCCAACCTTTTCGCCGCGTTGAATCCCGACCCACCGCCAAGCCCCGGCCCCGGATGGGTGGAGGCGCCGATATGGATCAGCCCGCGCACAGGGCCAGTGCCATTGGTCGAATGGGCAAAGGGCCGCCAGATAAAGAACTGGTCGATGCTGCAAGCCCCGCCATAGGGGTCGCCGCCCACCAGATTGATGTTCATCCGTTCCAGATCGGCGGGGGAATAGGCGCGGCGCGCCAGCTTGATCTGGTCAAAATTCCTGATGTGGCGTAACAGGATAGCCTCAAGCCGGTCGGCGAAAGCCTCTTTCACCGTGTCCCAATCGTTGCCCGCAATCTCGCCGCCCGCATCGCCCTTGATCACGCGCGGGGCGTCTGGGATTTGCAGCCAGAGAATCGCCTTGCCTTCGGGGCAGCGCGACGGGTCCAGCCGATGCGGTTGGCCGACGCAGATCGTAGGGGTTGCAGGCAGCATCCCGCGTTCCGCCTCGTTCGCGGATTTCGAGACCGAATCGATGCCATCCGCCAGATGGATCAGCGCCACATCCTGCAAGCCGTCGGTGGTCCATTCCGGCACCGCATCCAGCGCGTAATGCAGTTGGAAATCGCCGCGCCCGTGGCGATAGCCCTGCACCGCCGCGCGATCTTCGGGCAGGTTCACATCCAGCAACCGCCCGTAAAGCTGCCCCGGTGCCACCGAAGCCAGAACCGAGCGGCAGGCGATTTCTTCGCCATCCGCCAGACGCACCCCCGTGACACGGCCATCCTTGACCGTGATCTTGTCAACATCCGCGCCGCAGCGAATCTCGCCGCCCTTTTCCTCGATCAGACCACGGAAGGCGCGCACCGCCGCCCCTGCCCCGCCCTTGATCACCGGCGCACCGGCGGCCTCAAGCGCGAAGGCCACCACCTTGGCCATCTGCCCCGAATAGGTGCTTTCCGGCGTCAGCCCGCAATGCAGCACCCAAGGCGCCCAAAGCGCCTGCACCAAGGGCGATTGATAGCCCTCAAGCCAGCCGCGCGCAGGGGCAAGGGCGCTGCCCATCCACGCCGCAAGGCCCCGAAGCCCGCGCTTGCGCACCTGACCGAACAGCAGCTTCGCGGTCGGCCATGACCACAACGACCCGCCCAGCAGCGCAAACAGGAAGGGCGCGTCGGCCTGAATCGCACCGACATCAGTGCCATGCCGATCACCATCGCCCGCTGCCAAAGCATTGAAGCCGCTGATATTCTTTGCCCTGTCCGTCGTCAGAACCAAGGCAGACCCATCCGGCCGCAGCACGGCAGTCGGATGGGGCGTGTGGCAATATTCCAGCCCATGCCGCACCAGATGCGGACCAAGAACGGCCCCCGCTGGCGAGGTCATGAACAGAACAAAGGTTGCCGCCATCACATCATGCGAAAAGCCCGGCAGCGTCACCTCTTCGGTCCGCAAACAGCCCCCCGCAACCGATTCGCGCTCCAACAACAGAACGCGGTCGCCCTTCAGACCCAGCATCGCACCTGCAACCAGCGCGTTGATGCCCGACCCGATGATGATGTGATCGACGGCAGCCATATTAACGCGCCACCAAGGCCAGCGCGCGGATCGGCGATCCGGTGCCGTTCTCGATCTTGAGCGGTGCCGCAATCAGGATCGCGCCCTTGGCGGGCAGCTTGTCCAGATTGGCAAGGCTGGCCAGACCGTAGCAGTTGTTCTTGTGCAGCAAATTATGCGCGGGGAAAGGCGGCGTCATGCCACCGGCCTGACCTGCATCGGTGCCGATGCACTGCGAACCCCAGCCGACAATGCCCTTTGACAGCAGATATTCGATCACCTCGGCGGTCGGGCCGGGGGTATGCGGGCCGGTTTCATCCGCATTCAGAAAAAGGTTTTCATCATGGCTGCGCTTGTCCCAGTCACTGCGCAAAACAACCCACTCGCCCGCGTTGATCGCGCCATGCTTGGCCTCCCATGCCTTCACATGGTCGATGGTCAGCAGGAAGTCGGGGTTTGCGCCACATTCCGCAGCGAAATCCAGCACGTTGACGGGGGCGACAAGGCGCTGCACCGGCAGGGTGTCGGTATAGCCGTCGGCATAATCCTTGCCAGTAATCCAGTGGTGCGGCGCATCAAAGTGGGTGCCGGAATGTTCGCCGACCTTCAGCCAGTTCCACGCCCAGAACGGGCCATCGGCGTCATATTCGGAAATGCGGTGAATCTCGATCGCGGGGGTATCCTTGGCGAAATCGGGGGGCAGCTTCAGCAGCGGCGTGTTCGGGCCAAGAACGCCGGTGCAATCCACCACCTCGATCCCGCCCGAGGCCAACATTCCCGCCAGACCGGCCAGCACAGTTGCAGATGTCATATCAATCTCCCTGTTTGCGACGGTTGTCCCGTCCTTCGATGAATCAGACTAGACAGAATTAAATGCATTTGCAAATATCCCTGTGTCACTCGGAGTCAAGAAATGTCCGAAACTTTCGACGCGGTCTTTATCGGGGCCGGCCACAACACCCTTGCCTGCGCGCTGCACCTTGCGGTGCGTGGCTGGCGTGTCGGTCTGTTCGAACAGGCAGGCGTGGCCGGTGGCGCGGTCAAGACGGGCGACTATACCCTGCCCGGATTCCGGCATGACTGGGCGGCGATGAACCTGTCGCTGTTCGCAGGATCAGCGTTTTTCAAGGCTCATGCGGCGGAACTGGTGAAGCATGGTGCAGATTTCGTGCCGGTCAGCCATCCTTTCGCCAGCGCCTTTCCCGACGGGACATGGTGCGGCGTGTCGACCGACATGGCGGCCACCACCGCGCGAATCGCGGGCCACTCCACGCAAGACGCCGCAACATGGCAAACCCTTGTCGCCGGATTCGGGGCCGAGGCACCGCATCTGTTCGGCCTTTTGGGCAGCCCGATGAAAATGCGTGCGCTTGCATATTTCGGGTTCAAAACACTCCGCGCCAAGGGCTTTGGCGGCACCGCTGACATGGGCCGCTTCCTGCTGCAAAGCCCGCGCGACTGGCTGGGCCAAACCTTCCAATCCCCGAAAGTGCAGGCCATGCTGGGCGCTTGGGGGATGCATCTGGATTTCGCCCCCGATGTCGCCGGCGGCGCGCTGTTTCCCTATCTTGAGGGCATGGCGGCGCAAGCCTTCGGCATGGCATTGGGCAAGGGCGGTGCGGATACGATCATCCGTGCGATGGTCGCAGCAATCGAGGCGCGCGGCGGGCGGGTGGAGACCGGCGCGACCGTTTCGCGCATCCTGCACACAAACGGCAAGGCCACAGGCATCGAACTGGCCGACGGGCGCAAGATCATGGCGGAAAAGGCGGTGATCGCCGGTGTCGCCCCCCGCGCCCTGCCCCGCCTGACCGGCACTGCGAGCGACTATGACCAGAAGCTGACCGATTTCACCCATGCCCCCGGCACGATGATGATCCATCTGGCACTGGACGCCCTGCCCGACTGGGCGGCAGGCCCCGATCTGCACCGCTTTGCCTATATTCACCTTGCCCCCAGCCTTGACCAGATGGCGCGCACCTACCAACAGGCACAGGCGGGCCTTCTGCCAGATGAGCCGATTCTGGTTGTAGGCCAGCCCACCACCCAAGATCCCAGCCGCGCGCCGGATGGCAAGCATGTGCTTTGGGTGCAGGTCCGCATGGCCCCCGGCACCATCCGTGGCGATGCCGCTGGCCAGATCACCGCGACCGACTGGAGCACTGCCGCCGACCCCTTCGCCACCCGCGCGCTGGATATACTGGAGCGTTACGCCCCGAACACCCGCGCCAAGATCATCGGGCAGCGGATTGTCACCCCCGCCGAGCTGGAAGCCGACAACCCCAACCTGATCGGCGGCGATCAGGTCTGCGGCAGTCACCATCTGGCGCAGAACTTCCTTTTCCGACCCGTGCGCGGCCATGCCGACGGGTCCACCCCCATCCGCAACCTTCACCTGACCGGAGCGGGCGTCTGGCCCGGAGCCGGAACAGGGGCAGGTCCGGGATACCTGCTGGCGCAAAAGCTGGCAGGCAAATGAACAAAATCAACAACAGGGAAACCACACCTATGAAACTGAACCGTCGCAGCCTGCTGCAACTGTCGGCCGCCACCGCCGCCTTGGGCTTTGCGGGCCTCCCCGCCCGCGCCCAAGCCATTGACGAGCTGGTCATCGCCTATAACGTCAACCTGCCCGCATGGGACCCGACCACCGGACCCAGCGCGGTGAATCCCACGCTGCAGGGGCTTTATCAGTCGGTCTTCGACCAATACATCCTGCAACAGCCCGATCTAAAGCCCGCCCCCGGCCTGCTGACCGAATGGGGCTGGAACGATGACCGCACCAAGGTCTGGATGACCGTGCGCGAAGGCGTGACATGGCACGACGGCAGCCCCTTCACCGCCGATGACGTGGCATGGAGCCTTGCCCGCGTCGCCGATCCGGCCACCGGCAGCCCGATCAACTTTGTCTGGGCGAACCTGTCGAACTTTGTGGTTGAAGGCAACAAGGTGACGGCGGACGCCAAATCCTTTGACCCGACCCTGTTCAAATGGATGTATTTCCTGACCGGCTATGTCCTGCCGAAGGCCTATTTCGAAAAGGTCGGCGCCGAAGGCTTCGAGGCAGCCCCGATCGGCACCGGTCCCTATATGGTCGAGAAATTCGAGCGCAACGCCTTTGTCCGCCTGAAAGCCAACGAATCCTACTGGGGCGGCGCGCCCGAGTTCAAGACCGTCACCATCAAGTTCGTAACCGATGCCGCAGCCCGTGTGGCCGAAGTGGAGTCCGGCAACTCTCATGTCACGCTGGAAGTGCCTTACGAGGAATATGACCGCCTGAAAGCCACCCTCACCGGCACGGCGGAACCTGTGTCGGACATCGGCATGATCTTCCTGAACGACATCGACGTGATGCTGGATGCGAACGTGCGCAAGGCCGCTGTCCATGCCATCGACAAACAGGCGATCATCGACCGGCTGATGGGCGGCTATGGCACCAAGATCGACACGCTGGAAACCCCGCAATACGACGCCTTCGATCCGTCGATCACCGTCGAATACAGCCCCGAAAAGGCGGTCGAGCTGCTGGCGGCTTCGGGCTATTCGGTTGATAATCCGGTCAAGTTCAAGATCCAGACCACCAAGGGCTACAAGCCCAAGGATTACGAGATGATCCAGGCCATCGTGGGCCTGTGGCGCAAGGTCGGGATCGAGGCCGAGATCGAAGTCTACGAGATCGCCAAGCATTACGAGCTGCGCGCGGCAGACCAGCTTGCTCCGGCGTCCTTCTACAACTGGGGCAACTCGGTAGGCGACCCGACAACTTCGACCGGCTTTGCCATGTATGGCCCCTCGCCGCATTCGGTCTGGGACGGTCAGGACGTGATCGACATGATCAACCCGCTGTGGGGCGAGGCCGATGAGGCCAAGCGCATCGCAGGCTGGAAAGCGGTGGACAAGCATATCGCCGAAAACGCGCTGGTGATCCCGCTCTTGCAATATGTGCAGCCGATCCTGTCGGCGGCGGGCGTGGTTGTGACACCGCATGCGTCGGGCGCACTGCTCCCGCATCTGATGAAGCGGGCGTAACCGCATCAGCCGCGGGGGGCTTCGCGCCCCCCGCACGTTCCAAGGGCCAAGGCCCTTGGAACTCCCCCCGCGGAGTATTTAGGCCAAGATGAAGGGGTAAGGCCCGCTCTTGGTGGAATGTTGGGCCTCATGCAGCTTTTACGAACCTTCCTTTTACGGCTGGCGACCACGGCCGTGACCCTGTTCGGTGTCGCGGTGATCGTGTTTTTCGTGATCCGTGTGGTGCCGGGCAATCCGATTGCGATGATGCTGCCGCCGGGGGCCACCGAGGCCGATGTGGCGCAGCTGACCGCCCTTTACGGGTTGGACAAATCCATCCCGCAGCAATTCCTGATCTGGGGCGCGGGCGTCTTGCAGGGCGATTTCGGAGCCTCGATCACCTCGCGCCAGCCGGTGCTGGATCTGGTGCTGGGGCGGTTGCCGGCAACGCTGGAGCTGTCGGTGATGGCGCTGGTGATCGCGGTGGCCTTGGGCGGCTTCATGGCGTTGACCGGCACACGGCTACGCGGCAGCAAGACCGAGGCCGCGATCGATGTCGGCAACGGGGTGGCGCTGTCGGTGCCGGATTTCCTCTGGGGGCTGGTGCTGATCCTGCTGTTCGGGGTGCTGGTGCCGGTGTTCCATATCTCGGGACGGGTGACACCCAGTCTGGAATTGCCGTTTTCGACCAACTTCTACCTGTTTGAATCCGTGCTGCGGCTGCGGTTCGATCTCTGGGCCGATATTGTCGGGCATATGTTCATGCCGGCCTTGGCGCTGGCGATCCCCTTGGCGGCGATCATCGGGCAATTGCTGAAGCAAAGTCTGAAGGAAACCATGAACCTTGATTACGTCACGCTGGCCCGCACCAAGGGCTATGGCGAAAACCATGTCATCCTGTCCGAGGCTTTGCCAAACGCGATCCTGCCGACGCTGACGCTGGTGGGGGTGCAGTTCACCTTTCTGATCGGCGGCACCGTGATTATCGAGCGGCTGTTTTCCTATGAGGGGCTGGGCAATATGGCCATTGATGCGGTGATCAACCGCGATCTTCCGCTGATCCAAGGCATCGTGATCCTGTTTGCGGTGATCTTTACCGCCGTCAACTTGGCTGTCGATCTGTGCTATGCCGCCCTGAACCCGAGGTTGCGCCATGCTTGACGGACGCGCCCAAATCTCGCGGCCATGGTCGCCACGCTTGATCCTGTCGGGGGCATGGCTGGCCTTTCTGGTCGCCGCAGCCCTGCTGGCGCCGTGGATCGCGCCCAAGGACCCACTGGCCCAAGACCTGTTCCTTGGCCGCCTGCCGCCCTTCTGGGTGACGGGGGCCGAGCCGGGCTATTACCTTGGCACCGACAGCCTTGGCCGCGATGTGCTGTCGCGCATCCTGCACGGCGCACGGCTGGCGCTGACGGTGGCGCTGATCGCAGGCAGCCTGACCTGCATCATCGGGGCCACGCTTGGCCTGCTGGCAGGGTTCCTGCGCGGCTGGGTCGATATCGCCATCAGCCGCATGATCGACATCTGGATGGCCTTCCCGCCGGTGCTGTTTTCCATCCTGCTGATCGCGGTGCTTGGCCCGGGCCTGACATCCATCATCATCGCCATCGTGGTGATCGACTGGACCCGCTTTGCCCGCGTCATCCGCGCCGAGGCCATGGCCCAGGGTGCGATGGATTACGTCGCATCGGCACAGGTCGCAGGCCGCACCCGCCTGTCGACCATGGTCACCGAAATCCTGCCCAACGTGCTGCCCACCATCGTGGTGCTGCTGACGCTGGAAATGGGCATTTCCATCATCGTTGAGGCGATCCTGTCCTTTGTGAACCTGTCGATTTCCACCGACGATCCCACCTGGGGCGGCATGATCGCCGAAGGCCGCACCTCTGTGCATCAGGCGTGGTGGGTGCTGGTTTTCCCGCTGGTCACGCTGTTTTTCACCGTCCTCAGCTTCAGCCAACTCGGCGAAGGGCTGAAAGACCGCTATGATCCGGTGCTAAGATGAGCTTCCTGTCCATCCGTAACCTGTCCGCCGCCCTGAAGGGCCGCCCCGAGGATCGTATCCTGCGCAACGTCTCGCTGAACGTCGCCGCAGGCGAGGTGCGCGGGCTGGTCGGCGAATCCGGTGCAGGCAAGTCGATGATCGGCAAAGCCATTCTGGGAACCTTGCCGCTATCGGTGGAAATCACCGGCGGCCAGATCATCCTTGATGGCACCGATCTGCTGACCCTGCCGCCTGCCCAACGCCGCACCCGCATCGGCCAGATTTGCGCGCTTATCCCGCAAGACCCGCTGACAGCCCTTAACCCGTCACGCCGCATTGGCCCGCAGATCACCAACCGGCTTGTCGATATCCTGCACTGGTCGCGCGCCGATGCCGAAAAGCGCGCCCGAGATCTGCTGGCCGAAGTTCACATTCCCGACCCCGACCGCGTGATGCGCAGCTATCCGCACGAGCTGTCGGGCGGTATGCGCCAGCGCATCCTGATCGCGTCGGCCTTTGCCGCCGAACCCAAACTGATCGTGGCCGATGAACCGACCACCGCGCTTGATGTCACCGTGCAAAAGCAGATCCTGAAGCTGATTGCCGAAATGCAGGCCCGCCACGGCACCGCGATCCTGTTTGTGACGCATGATCTGGGTGTGGTGTCCAAGGTCTGCCAAAGCCTGTCAGTGCTTTATGCGGGCAAGGTGCTGGAAGACACGACCGTGCGCGATTTCTTCGCAGCCCCTGGCCACGCCTACTCCCGCGCCCTGCTGGCCGCGACCCCGAAATACACCGACCCCGATGGCAGCCTGACACCCGTGCCCGATGCCGTGATCGCGGCCACCCGCGCCGAAGTGGCCGACGCCGATAGGATGACCCATGTCTGACCTCTATCAGATCGAGAACCTGCGCCTGTCCTTGGCCGACATGACGCGCAAGCCCCTGCTGGGGGCCGCCCCGCGTCTGGAAATCCTGAAGGGGCTGAATTTCACCATCCCCAAGGGCGAGATTCTGGGCATCGTCGGCGGCTCGGGCTCTGGCAAGTCGACGCTGGGGCGGGCCTTGGTGCGCCTGCTGGAACCGTCGGGCGGTCAGGTCCGCTTTGACGGCATCGACATCACCCATATGGCGGAACCGGATCTGCGCGCCCTGCGCCGCCGCTTCCAGATGATCTTCCAGGACCCGATGAGCAGCCTGAACCCCCGCCACCGCGTCGGCCAGATCATCGCCGCCCCCCTGTCGCTGCACGGGCTGGACAACACCCACGCCCGCGCCTTGGAGGCGCTCGATCATGTCGGCCTGCCGCGCAGCTTTGCCCGCCGCTTCCCGCACGAGCTTTCGGGCGGCCAGCGCCAGCGCGTCGGCATCGCGCGGGCGATTGCGCTGAAACCCGATTTCATTCTGGCCGATGAAATCGTGTCGGGGCTGGATGTGTCATCGCAGGCCCAAGTGCTGAACCTGCTGGAGCAACTGGTCAAAGACCTTGGCCTGACGCTGGCCTTCATCAGCCACGACCTGTCGGTGATCCGCCGCCTGTGCACCCGCGTTCTGGTGCTGCATCACGGTGTGATCGTCGAAAATGCTGCCACCGCCGATGTGTTCGCGGCCCCGCAGGCGCAATATACCCGCGACCTTCTGGACGCGATCCCGCTGCCCGACCCCGATCAGGTCTGGGTTTAGGCAGGTCTGGGTTTAGGCCAAAGGCGGCAGGTCAATCACGCCCTTTTTCAGGATGAAACAGCCATAAGGCCCCGAATCCGCCGTGCGAATGATCGCAAAGGCGGATTTTGCGGCGGCATAAAAGGCAAACCGCTCCAGCGGTTCGATGTCAATCGCCCGCCCCTCGGCACGGTCCACCACCGCCTGCATCTTGGCGAAAATCGGCACCACGCCATCAGGATCACCCACCACCTGCATCCGGCGCACAGGTGCTGCCACAAAGCTATCAAGCGGCATCAGCGACAAGACCGCCGCCGCCCCCGTCGGAATATCGCAGCCCGCCATGTCGATCAGCCTGCCGTAAGTGGTTTCCGCCGCAATCGTTGCCGCCGGATGGTTCACATCGCAGATCACCAGATCATCGCCATGCCCCATCAGCATCAGCACATGCACAATCTCGGCCGACAGCCGCTGGTCGATGCCTTTCAGCATTGGCAGGCTCCAATCCTTAAAAACGGGTTAACGCGCAAGCCCAACCCCTTGATTTCACAGCAGGCGATCCGGTCCCGACGCGGGACTATTTCACCGCCCCCGCCGCCATCCCCTTGATGATATACCGCTCCAGCACGACACCAATGACGATCAAAGGCAGAATAGCCGCCCAGGCCAGCGCCGCCATCGACCACCACGAAATCCCCTGTGATCCGGTCTGACTGGCCACCATCACAGGCAAGGTATTGGCATAGGTCGAGGTCAGCAGCGCCGCGAAGAAATACTCGTTCCACGTCAGAACCAAAGACAGGATGAACGCCGCCACCATCCCCGGCAGCGCGATCGGCAGGATGATCGTCACGAACGCCCCCCAGATCGACAACCCGTCCACCAGCGCCGCCTCTTCCAGCTCGGTCGGGATCGAACTGAACTGATCCCGCATGATCCAGATCACAATCGGCAAAACCGATAGCGTATACAGCAGGATCAACCCCACCCGCGTATCCAGCAGCGCCAGCTCTTTATACAAAACCAACATCGGCAGCGCCAAAACCACCGGCGGCAGGATCAACTGCGACAGAAAGAAAAACGAGATGTCGGAATTCCGCATCCATGCGAACTTATAGCTGAACCGGCTTAACCCATAGGCCGCCAAAGACCCCAACACCACCGCCAGCAACGAAGACGCCAGCGCCGCAATCGCAGAGTTCAGGAACCGCTTCAGAAACTCGGCCCGCACCGTGTTGTCATCGCCGATCGTATCCGGCGACAGCCCCAGCGATTTCCAACCCAGCCACTTCGGCGTGAAATCCACCCAAGGGATCATGTTCCCCTTCATCACGTCCGGCGCCATCTTGAAGCTGGTGGTCAGCGTCCAGTAGATCGGAAACAGACAGATCAGCGCCCACAGGATCAGCATCCCGTAAACCGCCACCCGCCCCGACCACCACTTCACCCGATGCCCAAGATCCGCGTCCGAGTCGTGAAATATCTGCGCGCTGCTCATGTCCGTGGCCTTGTAAAACGGTCTGCAAGTTTCATCAAAAGCGTCATCACGATGATGATGACCACAAGGTAAACCATCGCCAACAGCGTGCCATAGCCGACGTTCGACCGATCCCTATACTCGCGGAAAATGAACGACGTGACCGTATCCGTCGCCCCCCCCGGCCCGCCCGAGGTGACGGCAATCACAATATCGGCCAGCTTCAGCTTGAAGATGATGCGGATCAGGATGGCGGTGATCGACACCGGCAACATCAGGGGGAACGTCACCTCCCAGAAATTGCGCCACCCGTTCGCGCCATCCACCTTGGCGGCCTCGTTCAACTCTTTCGGAATGGCCTGCAATCCAGCAAGGATCATGATCATCATAAAGGGAATAAAGGTCCATGCGTCCATCAGCATGATGGTCAGCTTGGCAATCCACGGGCTGCCGAAAAAGGACGGATCATCCCAGCCCAATGCCCGCGCCAACCGTGCCAAGGGGCCAAACCGCGGCTCCAGCATGGATTTCCCGATCATCCAGCTTACGGCAACGGGCGACAGCATCAGCGGCAAAAGGAAGGCCACCCGAAAGAACTTCCGCGCCCGTATCTCGGCGTTCAGCGCAAGCGCAAGGCCAAAGGCAATCGCATATTCCACAATGATCGCAAGAACATACCAGACCATGTTCAGAAGCGCATTCCAGTAGAACGGATCGGCCCACATCTGACGCAGATTGTCCAACCCGTTGAACTTGCGGCCCGTCGGCGAACTCAGATTCCAATCCGAAAACGCAATGATCAGACCGAACAACAGCGGAAACACCGTCAGCGAAATCACGAAAAGCGCCGCAGGCAGCACGAACAGCGTGCGCTTGCCATGCTCGCCATTGATCAACACCTGACCCCAGCACAGGCAAATTGCCCAAGCTACATAGGCATAAAGCGTGGGCCGCCAGGTCTCGAACCCGAAGGCTGCCTGCCCCGAAACCTGCAAAGTCTGCGCCACCGCGACCGCCGCCATGACGGCAGCAGACCCCCAGATGATCGCACGACCGAATGCCTTCCGGCCGGCCGGAATGTTGTCATTGGTGACAACGTGAAGAAGATCGCCGGAACTGCTCACGCGAGGGGCCGCCTTTCAGACAAAGAAGGTGCGTGGCAAGCACGCACCCTACCCTATGCTCTGCGCGCCATACTTCTGGCTGCGCTGGTGGAGCCTCCGGCGGGAGTATTTGGGCCAAGCTGAAACCATGGTCTCTTCATCTTGGCACAAATACTCCCGCCGGAGGCCGCGGTTTGCCCCTGTCGCAACATCAGGTGCTGGCACCATCCCGTGCGGCGGGGGTAGGGTGCGTGATCCTCACGCACCCTGTTTGCGTCACATCCCCAAGCTGGCCTTATACAGCGCGATCTGGCTGTCGCGGCCGATCTGGTCGGTGATCTTCTCCCATGCGGCGGCAATGGCGTCGGCGGTTTCCTGTGCCGATGTGTATTGCCCTGCATAGCCCTTGGCCAATTCGTCCTCGGCGACCGAATAATACTGGAAGATGCCGGGGATACGCGGTTCGATGGCGGCGTTGGGGTGGTTGTAGCTGTCCGCGTTGGAGCCGAGGTAATCCTCGACAAAGGCGCGGTCATAGCCTGCGGCTTCCCACTCGTCATACTGGAAGTGCGAGTTGCGGTAGGGTTGGAAGCCCGACGGGTAGGCCGCCGTCCACAGCGAGATGTCCTTGCCGCCCAGATGGGCTGCGGCGGACCATGCGGCTTTGCGTTTGGCCTCATCGCCCGAGACGCGGTTGGTCACATAGATGCCCCAGCCGAGGTAAGCCATGTTGGGCGACTCGTTATAGGTTTCCTCCCATGCGCCGGTCTGGCTGTTGTAGACCTTGTCCGAGCCGGGGTTGATGCCAAAGCCCACCACATCGCCCACGACCGAACTGTCAGAGGTGCGGGCGTTCGAGCCCACATCGCCCCACCATGTCAGCATCGAGCCCGTGCCCGCAAGGAACTGCGAGAAGGCCGTCGTGCCCGGGTCGGCGTTGATCTGGTCGGCGGGGTATGCGCCCGGCGTGGCGATCAGGTCCATCACGTCCTGAATGGCCTGCACCCATGCCGGATTGTTCACCCGCGGCTTCATGGTTTCGGGATCGAACAGCCACGCCGGATCGGCCGGATGCTTGGCATAGGCTGCCGCACGGTTTTCAAGGAAGTAGAAACCGAAACCGCCCCAGCCCTTCAGCGGGTCAAGATAGCCGAAGGCTGGCAGCCCGGTCAGCGGGTCGGTCTGGCCGACAACGGCCTTTGACGCCGCATTGACCTGTTGCCACGTCTTTGGCACCTCGGCACCGCCGATGGCGCCCTCACCGAAATAGTCCTTCCGGTAAGCGAAGGTGTGGCAGTCGCCGTCGATGGTGATGCGGTAAGTCTTGCCATCCCACGTGCCGACCGGCGCCTTGAGGTAGTTCACATAATCGTCCATCTCGATCTGGGCCTTGACCCAATCGGGCATCTCGTCCAGCAGGCCACGGCCTGCGGTGTCGCCTTCGAACGGCGCGCCCATCTCGATGATGTCGAAATCGACGGTTCCGGTGGCGATCGCCTGTTGCAGGCGCGGGTTATAATCGGCCTGTGCAAGGTCGATCCAGTTGATCTTGGCCCCCGTGTAGGCTTCCCACGGTTTAAGGAAGCCGCGGAACAGCAGGTTGTGCAGGTTCTGGTTGTTCAGGCCAAGGAAGGTCAGCTCGATCCCCGCAAACTCGCCCTCGGCCACGCTGGCCTTGGTGGCGGCCAGCGTCAGTTCGCCCACTTTTTGCCAGTCGGCATCAGTCGGGCTACCCGCGCCAACCCCCGGAATCGCCAGAATCTGCGCGCGCACCGAGTCCTGTGCCGCCGCAGCCCCATAGCCCATCACGCGCGGCATCGCGGCCAGACCGGCAAGGGCGGTCGCGCCTTGCAGCATCCGGCGACGGCTGAGAACGCCTGCCGTTGCGGCCTTGTAGAGTTCTACTTTCACGTCTTTTCCTCCCTGACATCCCCTTTGCGGCCAAGGCCATGGGGACAGTTGTTACATTTGCGAAGTCAGACTGGAGCGCCGGTCCCCCATAGACATGGCCTCAGGGGCCTCCCCTCCCCCAACGCCGATTGGCAGCGCCTGCGTTCCTTGCGGGGCAGATTGGCGCGGGGCTTGGTCCCTGTCAAGATTCTAACATGTTAGTATGATCAGCATGTGGACAGGCCCGCCCCCCTTCGCTACCACTAGCCTCAAGACGGGGGAGAAAACCGAATGGCCGAAGTCACGATCCGCGATCTATCCAAAGCCTATGGCGGGGTTCAGGTTATCAAAGGGCTGAACCTTGATATTACAGATGGCGAGTTTGTGGTGCTGGTTGGCCCCTCGGGCTGCGGCAAGTCCACGCTTTTGCGGATGATTGCGGGGCTTGAGGCGGTGACGGGCGGCGATATCAACATCGGCGCGCGGCGGGTGAACAACCTGCCCCCTTCGGAACGCGACATCGCCATGGTGTTCCAGAACTACGCGCTTTACCCGCACAAGACGGTGGCGGCAAACATGGGCTTTGCGCTGAAAATGCGCGGGATGGAGGCGGGGGCGATTCGCGCCAAGGTGGAACGCGCCGCCGAGGTGCTGGGCCTGACGCCCTACCTTGACCGCTTTCCCCGCGCCCTGTCGGGGGGCCAGCGCCAGCGCGTTGCGATGGGCCGCGCGATTGTGCGCGACCCGCAGGTGTTCCTGTTCGACGAACCGCTCTCGAACCTTGACGCCAAGCTGCGCGTGCAGATGCGGACCGAAATCCGCGAGCTTCATCTGCGGCTGAAAACCACGACCGTCTATGTGACCCATGACCAGATCGAGGCGATGACAATGGCCGACAAGATCGTGGTGATGCAGGGGGGCCGGATCGAGCAGGTCGGCGCCCCGCTAGAGCTGTATGACCGCCCCGCGAATACCTTTGTGGCCAGCTTTATCGGCTCGCCTGCGATGAACATGATCGAAGGCCGGATCGAGGGCGGCGCGGTGCTGGCTGGCGGCGCGCGGCTGGCAGTTCCTGCGGGCGTGCAGGTGGCTGAAGGCCAAGAGGTGATCTTCGGCATCCGCCCCGAGTTTTTCCGCCCCGCCGCCGATGGTCTGGCAGGCACGGTGGCGGTGGTGGAACCCACGGGGTCCGAAACCCATGTCGTCGTGCGGATTCAGGGCCGCGACATGGTGGCGGTGTTCCGCGAGCGTGTCACGATCCGGCCCGGCGATGCCATCACCCTCGCCCCCGAGGCAGGGGCCGCCCATATCTTTGACAAAGCCAGCGGCGCGCGTTTGGGGTAAAGCCTTGACCATAGGGTCAAAACCGCGTCACCTTGGCGCAAATGCGGGAGGAACGCGATGCTGAAGGGAATTGACCACCGGCTGAATGCCGAGGTGTTGGGCGCGCTGCGCGCCATGGGGCATGGCGATGTGCTGATCCTTGCCGACACCAACTTTCCGTCGGATTCGGTCGCGCGGGCCACGGTGACGGGGCAGCTCTTGCGGATGGACAACCTGACCGCCGCCGAAGCCGCCGAGGCCATTCTGTCGGTGCTGCCGCTGGACACCTTCGTGCCGGATTTTGCGGGCCGGATGGAGGTGGTGGGCGCGCCTTCGGACGTCCCGCCAGTGCAGGCCGAGGTGCAGGCCGCGATCAACGCAGCCGAAGGTGCTGACCGCCCAATGATCTCGATCGAACGCTTTGCCTTCTATGACATGGCGCGCAAGGCCTATGCCGTGGTGCAAACCGGCGAGCGGCGTTTCTATGGCTGTTTCATGTTCCGCAAGGGCGTGATCCCGCCGGAGGCTTGAACCATGAAACCCATTGTAATCCTTGGCATCTTCGTTGCCGACACTGCCTACCGCGCCGAGCGTCAGCCGAAGATGGGCGAGACGATCATGGGCAACTCTTTCGTCCTCGGTCCGGGCGGCAAAGGCTCGAACCAATCCGTTGCCGCCGCCATGGCGGGGGGGAATGTGCATTTCATCACCCGCTTGGGCAATGACGCCTTCGCCGACATCGCGCGGGCGACTTGGGCCAAGGCGGGGGTGACGCCGCAGGTCAAGATCGACCACGACAGCTATACCGGTGCGGCCTATATCTTCATTGAAGCGTCCACGGGGAACAACGCCATCATCGTCTCGCCGGGGGCTGCGGGCCGCGTTTCGGTGCAGGATGTCGAAGAGAAGGCTGATCTGATCGCCTCAGCAGCCGTGTTCGTGACCCAGCTGGAACAGCCAATCCCGGCCGCCAAACGGGGCTTGGAAATCGCCCGAGCGGCGGGCGTCACCACAATCCTGAACCCCGCCCCCGCCGCCACATTGTCCGACGACATTCTGGCGCTGTGCGATTACGTGACCCCCAACGAATCCGAAACCGAATCCCTGACCGGCCTGCCGGTGACAACCGTAGCAGAGGCCGAGGCAGCCGCCGATGCGCTGCTGGCCAAGGGCGTGGGCGCGGTCATCATCACGCTGGGCGACAAGGGCGCGCTGTACCGTGACCGCACAAGGTCCGTGCATGTGCCGGTGATCTCGGCAGGCCCCGTGGTGGAAACCACCGGCGCAGGCGATGCCTTCAACGGCGGCTTTGCCGTTGCGCTTTCGGAAGGGCGCGATGTGGTCGAGGCCGTGCGCTTTGGCTGCGCCACGGCGGGGATTTCCGTGACCCGCGCCGGAACCGCCCCCTCGATGCCGTCGCGCACGGAAATCGAAACCCTTCTCGCCAAAGGTGCGTGACAAGCACGCACCCTACCCCCCTCTTAAGCACGGTTCCGAAATCCCCTTTGCTCAAATATCCCCGCCGGAGGCTCTTGCCGCACATGTCGGATGCCTCCGGCGGGAGTATTTGGGCCAAGCTGAAGCACCAAGGGTAGGGTGCGTGCTTGTCACGCACCTTGGTCGGAAAGGCTGTGGGCGATGTCGCGCGTGCTGGTGTAAAGCGTGCGCCAGAGCGGATATTGGCGGGTATAGGCGGGCACTTCGGCGGGCGTCACCACGCGGTTGATCGGGTTCCAGCTGCGGACATCGTCGGGTGCCGCCTGACCTATCGCGACCGCAGCCAGAAACGCATTGCCGTAACTCGCACCGATGGTCTTTTCGCAAATGATCTGCGGCACGCGCGCCAGATCGGATGTGGCCTGCATCCAGACCGCGTTCTGCGTGCCACCGCCCACCGCCAGCACCTGCGTGGGCGTTGCGTGCAACTCGCGGCAGGTGTCCAGCACATGCGCGGCCCCGCTGGCGATGCCTTCGAGAACCGCGCGATAAAGATCACCGCGCGTATGGGTCAGATCAAGGCCAAAGAAGGCGCCCTTGGCGTTTGGATCATGGATCGGAGTGCGCTCGCCCGAGAAATAGGGCAGGCAAAGCAAGCCCTTGGCGCCTTTCGGGCTGGCTGCAGCCTCGGCTGTCAGCACGGCAAAGGCATCTGCCCCCAACTCGCGCGCGAACTGGTCGCGGAACCAATGCGTCAGGGTGCCAGAGGTCGCCAGCCCTGCCATGGAGGCATGTTGGCCCGGATAAAGCCAAGGCGCATACCACATCCGCGCGTCTCGCACCGGTTCTGCCGTGACCTGAATGATGAAGATGGTCGAGCCATACATCATCATCATCTCGCCCGCGTCCTTGACGCCCACCGACACCGCCTCGGCAGCGGCGTCGATAGTGCCGCAGGTCACCGGCGTTCCCACCGCAAGGCCTGTTTCGGCAGCGGCGGCGGGGGTGATCTGGCCTGCGATCTCGGTTGACCACATCAGGCGCGGCAGACGGTCCAGCGGCAGAATCTCGGGCGCAAGATCGGCGGTCCAGTCCAGCCGGTTCACATCGTAAAGCGGCGCGAAATTGGCCGCCGTATAGTGGTCGATCACATAGGCTCCAGTCAGTTTCCACACCAGATAACTGGTCGAGGTCAGCACCATCGCGGTGCGCGCGTAAATCTCGGGGCAGCATTCCTTCAGCCACAGGATTTTCGGGCCAACCGATTGCGAGGTCAGCGCATTGCCGCAGCGGGTCAGGATCACATCCTGCCCGATGCGGTCCGTCAGCGCGGCAATCTGGTCGGCGGCCCGCGTATCCACCCCGTAAAGCACCCCGTTCATCAGCGGCGCGCCGCCCGCATCCACTGGCAGCATGCAAGGCCCGATAGCCGAGCAGGCAACTGCGGCAATCGCGGCAGGGTCCACCCCGCTTTGGGTCAGCAAAGCGCGGGTGACAAAGACAAAATCGCCCCACCAATCCTCATCCGCGCGGTGTTCGGCCCATCCGGCGCGCGGCACCAGCATCTTATGCGCCCGTGCGGCGGTGGCGATGATCGCGCCATCCTCGTCCACCAAGACGCCCTTGGTTTCAAACGTTCCGATATCGACGCCCAGAGTATAGCCCATCACACCCCCCGCTTCAGGCTGAAATCGGGGGTGATCCGATCAAGGCTGGCCGACAGCAAATCCACCAAGGCCTCCAGATCGGCAGGGTCCACCACCTCAAGCGCGGAATGCGAATAGCGCATAGGAAAGCCCACATCGAGACAGGCAACCCCTTCGGTCCCCATGAACTGAATGTAGGACAGGTCCGTCAAAGCGCCGGTATGGGCCGAGCGTTGCAGGGGCTGGCCAAGGGCATCGGACGCCTCCTCCATCAGCCGCACCAGCGCCGGATGCGGCATGACGCCGTTCAGCGTGCCGCGCCCGTGGAAGGAGTAAAGGCTGATCCCCGCCCCGCCGCCCAAAGCCACATCACCGCGCGCGGTCATGTCGGGGGTGTCACAGGCCAGCAGCAGATCAATCTGGAAGGCGATGTCAGGCGCGCAGGCGGTGGCGGCGGGAAGCACGCCGCGCAGGTTGTATTCCTCTTGCACCGACCAGACCAGATGCACCGTCGGGCCCGCGCTGCGCCCCGCCAGCCGTTCGGCCAGCGCCAGCAGCACCGCACAGCCGGCACGGTCATCCACCGAAGTTCCCGCAATCCGCCCGCCCGCCAGATCAAGCACGCGCGGCAGGTAAACGACCGGCGTGCCTACCAGAACGCCCGCCGCCTCTGCTTCGGCCTTGCTGGCAAAGCCCGCATCGACGTAAAGCTCGGCATAGGGCAGCACGCGGTATTTTTCTTCCGGCGTGGTGGCGTGGTGGCTTTTGTTGGCGATCACGGCGGGCAGATCGCCCTTTCGGGTGCAGATCAGCACGGCTTGGGCGGCCAGCGCGCGCTCCGGCACGCCGCCAAGCCGTTCCAGCCGGATCAGCCCGTTCGCCTCGACCTTGCGGACGATGAATCCTAACTGGTCCATATGGGTAAAGACCATGACCGAGGGCGCGGCAGGGTCGCCCTGAATCGTCGTCACCAGATTGCCCAAGCGGTCAGACCGGTGCGGCAGGCCCAGCCTGTCCAGATGGGCGGCGATGGCGGCGCAAACGCGATCCTCATGCCCCGCAAGGCCGGGGATCAGCATCAATTCCCGCAGGGTATCGGTAAGGCCAGTCATTTGCCGCCCCGCGCCGCCCGCACGCGGTCCATGAAATCGGCGGCACGGGCCGGATCGACGGCGGCCCAGGTATCGCCCCCGACCTTCAGCGCCGACCCCACGATGCAGCCATCCGCCACCGCCAGCACATCGGCCACAGTGGCATGTTTCACGCCGGTATTCGCCAGAACCGGCGTTGTCGGCAACACCCGCTTGACCGCCTCAAGATCCACCATCCGCGCCGCCTCGCCGGTGATGGCACCCGAGACCAGCACCGCATCGGGGATCGAGGAAAACACCGCCGAGCGCGCCCGATCCGGCAGCGAGCGCGGGTCAAGTGATCCGGCAAACTCTGCCGAGACGTTATACAGCTTTGCCACGCCCCCTGCCCCGATCCGCTGGGCATAGCGCAGCGCAGCCCCTGCATCCGGCGCCCAGACCCCCATGTCGGACGCATAGGTGCCGGTGAAAATCTCGCGCACAAAGGCCGCCCCCGTGGCCGCCGCCAGCGCCATCGTCGCCATCGGGTCCCACAGCACATTCACCCCGAACGGCACGGTGATCCGATCACGCAAGCGCCCGATCACATAGGCCATCGTCGCGGTGCTGGCGGTATCCACCTTCAACTCATAGGGCCGGTCGTTTTCATTGCCGAACATCACCGCGTCAAAGCCTGCGGCCTGCAATGCCGCCAGATCCGCCGCCGCACCCGCAATGATACCCTCAACCCCCGCCCGCGCATCATGCAGCGGCGTGCCGGGCATCGCCCCCAGATGCACCATGGCAATCACCGGCTTCTTGTCCCCGAATACTTCCCTGAAAAGCGCCATCTTTCCCCCCCGTGTTTCGGGGAAGGCTAACGCGAAAGCCTTGGCACGGGAAGACAGATCATACTAGCATGTCAGCGATTTGACGGCAGATGGAATGACATTCCTTGGGGGACGAGCATGCGCGTGCGGCATTGGGACAGATTGGGCAACGGCGGCTTGAACTTTACCGAAATCGGCTTCGGGGCTGCCCCTTTGGGCAACCTTTACCGTGCCATTTCCGAAGATGCGGCGCAGGCAGTGCTGGCGCGGGCATGGGAGGGAGGCCTGCGCTATTTCGACACCGCGCCGCTTTATGGCTATGGTCTTTCGGAAACCCGCCTGAACCATTTCCTGCGCGACAAACCGCGCGCGGATTACGTGATCTCCACCAAGATCGGGCGGCTTTTGCGGGCCAGCACGCCCGAGGCCCGCGATGGCATCGGCAAATGGTTCGAGGTGCCGTCCCGCACCGGGGTTTACGATTACAGCTATGACGGGGTGATGCGCTCGCTTGAGGCGTCGCTGGAACGGCTGGGGCTGGACCGGATTGATATTCTTTATGCTCATGATCTGGACCTGTTCAACCACGGCACGCAGGCGGCGCTGGATGCAAAACTGGCCGAGTTGATGGCAGGCGGCTACCGCGCGCTGATCGAACTGCGCGATCAGGGGGTGATCAAGGCGTTCGGGGCGGGCGTGAACGCGTGGCAGCCCTGCCAATGGCTGCTGGAGCGCGGCGATTTCGACCTGTTCCTGCTGGCAGGCCGCTATACCCTGCTGGAACAGGAGGCGCAGGCAACATTCCTGCCCTTGGCGCAGGAGCGCAGCGTGGGCGTGGTGATCGGCGGGCCTTATAATTCGGGGATTCTGGCGACCGGACCAAGAGCGGGGGCGTTTTACAACTATGACCCCGCGCCGGATTGGGTGCTGGAAAAGACCGCCGCCCTGCAAAGGGTCTGCGCGCAGTTCGGGGTGCGGCTGGTCGATGCCGCGTTCCAGTTCCCGCTGCGGCACCCCGCCGTTGTCTCGGTCATCCCCGGCGGTCAGGGCGTGGCCGAGATGGAGAGCAACCTGCTGGCCGCCCGCGCCGAGGTGCCGGAAACACTCTGGACCGCGCTGCAGGAGAACGGGCTTATCCTGCCCGCGGCCTTCTGAAAGCCGCGTAGGTCGGGGTTCACCCCGATTTTGGGACAGGTAACGGGGGGGGAGTCGGGGTGAACCCCGACCTACGGGTGGGTGTTTGGGGGGAGGTTGGATGCCTCCGGCGGGGATATTTTTGCAAAGGGGATCGGGTGAACGGGTCACACGTAAAACCGGCATGTCCGTAGGTCGGGGTTCACCCCGACTCTCTCCGCAATTCACCCCACCGTCACATCGAAATCATAAAGCCAATCGAACTTCTTCAACGCCAGACCCGGTGCCAAGGCTCCGCCCAGACGCAGGCCGGTGTGGGCAATGCTGCGGGTCAGGCCCGAGAGGTGGTAGGATCGCGCGTTGCCGGTTGCCGCCACCACGATACGGGCGGCGCGCGGGGCGCGGGTAGAGTGGTAATCGGCAAGGGCCGCAACCAAGGGCAGGCGCGACAGCCTGTCGGACAGCACCCAGGCATCCTCCAGCCCCATCGAAGCTCCTTGAGCAAGGAAGGGCAGCGTCGGGTGGGCGGCATCGCCCAGAATCGCCACAGCGCCTTCGGGCAAGGCTTTGCCCCAGACCTTTGCCACCGGATGCCGGAACAGCCCCCAGAGGTAGACATCCTGCACCGCCGCCAGCCACCCCTTCACGCGCGGGCTGAACCCATCGAAGGCCAGTCGCAATTCCATCGGGTCATCGCGCAGCGACCAGCCCTCTTCGACCCAGCGGTTGCGTTCCTCGACCGCGACGATATTGCGAAGCGTGCCGCCGCGCAGCGGATAGCTGACCAGATGGCGGCCCGGTCCCATATGCACCTCGGCGACCGGAGCGGCCCCGGACTCGGCAGGAATGATCGCGCGCCATGCCACTTGCCGCGTGAAAAAGGGCGCAACCATGCCGTTCAGCGCCGCGCGGGTGGCAGAATGCAGCCCGTCCGCGCCGATCAGCAGCGCAGGGCTATGTTCCACGCCTTGTGCTGTGACGATGCGGGGGCGCGGGCCGCTCAGATCCACCGTCTCGATCTTGTGCAGCAGCCGGATCTGCACACCCGCATCGCGCGCGCCCTTGGCCAGCAGATCGATCAGATCGGCGCGGTGCAGGAAATGATAGCCCTGCTCGGGGCGCAGCCGCGCCACATCCAGCCGCAAAACCAGACTGTCATCCAGCCCATCGCGCAACTCGACCGCCTCTGCGCGCATCGAGGCGGCCTCAAGCGCGTCTTGCAGCCCCAAGGCCCGCAGCACTGCCGCGCCATTGGGCGAGATTTGCAGCCCCGCCCCGACCTCGCGGATGGCATCGGCCTGTTCCAGCACCGTCACCGCAGCGCCCTTCAGCGCCAAAGCCCGCGCCACGGCAAGGCCCGCAACCCCTGCCCCCACCACGGTGATCTCTTGCCCTGCCACGCTCATGCCGCACCCCGAACGAAAAACGCCGGACCCATCGGCCCGGCGCTATCCTTTTCCTGTTCGCGCGGCCTTCGCAAGCCTGTCAGGCGCGGCCAGTCGACGCGCTCAGTCGTCGCGGTGAACCTTTTCGCGACGCTCGTGCTTTTCCTGCGCTTCCAGCGTCATGGTGGCGATCGGACGCGCATCCAGACGTTTCAGGCTGATCGGCTCGCCGGTCATTTCGCAATAGCCGAATTCGTTGTTGTCGATCCGGCGCAGGGCTGCGTCGATCTTGGACACCAGCTTGCGCTGACGGTCACGGGTGCGAAGCTCCAACGCGCGGTCGGTTTCCTCGGACGCGCGATCTGCAATGTCGGGAACATTGCGCCCCGAATCCTGCAGATTGTCGATGGTTTCGGCAGACTGCCCAAGCAGCTCCTGCTTCCACACGATCAGCTTGCGACGGAAATATTCAAGCTGGCGGTCATTCATGAAAGGTTCGTCCTCGGCGGGACGATAATCATCGGGCAGGAAGGTTTCGACCTTCATTGCAGCACTCTCCAAATCGCCGGACCGCGCCGACAGGTGGGCTTCTGTCATGGCGCTCTCCTGATGGTGGTGCATTTAGCGGATGTGCGGGGCATTGTCACTAGCAGTTGCGACAAATTCGCGTGGACGCTAGGTTGCCCGCGCCGCGTAGCCCCTAGCAGCGAGACTGTGATGAAATTCGAAACAACTGCGGCCTATGTCGTGCCGGAAGATCTGAAAATCGCGGTCAATGCGGCGGTCACCCTGCAACGCCCCTTGCTGGTCAAGGGCGAACCGGGAACCGGCAAGACCGAACTTGCGCGGCAGGTGGCGCAGGCGCTGGGGATGCCGCTGATCGAGTGGCATGTGAAGTCCACCACCAAGGCGCAGCAGGGGCTTTACGAATATGACGCGGTCTCGCGTCTGCGCGACAGCCAGTTGGGCGAAGAACGTGTGCATGATGTGAAGAATTACATCCGCAAGGGCAAGCTGTGGCAGGCCTTTGACGCCCCGTCTCGCGTGGTGCTGCTGATCGACGAGGTGGACAAGGCCGATATCGAATTTCCGAACGACCTGCTGCAAGAACTCGACCGGATGGAGTTTCACGTCTACGAGACCGGCGAGACCATCCGCGCGCGGCATCGTCCCGTGGTCATCATCACCTCGAACAACGAAAAAGAACTGCCCGACGCCTTCCTGCGCCGCTGTTTCTTCCACTATATCCGCTTCCCCGATCCCGCCACTTTGGCCGCCATCGTGCGCTTGCACCACCCGTCGATCAAAGAGGCGCTGCTGACCACCGCGCTGACGCAATTCTTTGAAATCCGCGACACACCGGGGTTGAAGAAAAAGCCCTCGACCTCGGAAGTGCTGGACTGGCTGAAACTGCTTCTGGCCGAGGATCTGACCCCCGAAGACCTGAAGCGCGACAGCAAAGCCAGCCTGCCGCGTCTGCACGGGGCGCTGCTGAAGAACGAACAGGATGTGCAGATGTTCGAACGGCTGGCCTTCCTGTCGCGTGGACAGCGATAAGCATTTTCCCCGAATCGGACGTGATTGCCATGGCTTAGCCATAGTCTTGCCGCATTTGAATCACGCAATAGTCATTTTTTGACACAAATCGCAACATTGCGTGATTGTCGCAAGGCAAATCTGGTCGGTGCAGCCGTTGCGATGTCCATGGGTAGACTCGGACCGTTGCGGGAAAAACCCGAAGATTGACACGAACCTGCCGCTGAAACGACACTTGGGCCATGTTGTCTTTGCCCACGGCGTCCTGTGTTCCGATGCTGGTCAGTTTGGTGACGAACCCTGAGCCTTGGCCCCTCTGCGGGGAAGGCGGGCGGTGATCCCGGTGTTCTGCCGCCGGAGTATCGCTATGGGTTTGCCCGCTTGGATGCCTCTGCTCGGCAACCCAAGGACCAGCACCAGAGCAAAGGGCCGGGCTTTGGGATCAAAGCGCAGCGGGGGCTGCGGGACTGATCCCAAGACACGACCGTCCGTCGCGTCCCTTGGGGCGTGACGGATGGCCACGGACATGGGGCAAGGCTGTTGTCTTGCCGTTCAGGCAAAGCCCTCGCGGCGGATACGGGGGTATCCGCTGCGGGGCGCCCGATCGGCAGGCTGGCGATATTGGTGCCTGTGTTCAATACGATAGGGGCCACACCCCTTGGAACCTTGAATAAAGAGCTGCCAGACCATGCGTCTATGTCCCGTGATCGCCCTTTTGACCGCCGCCGCCTGCGCGCCGGTGCAGCAGGTGCAGGTGTCCAAGAACACGGCCTTGGACAATAGCGCAGGGCTAAGCCGTCCGGCGATACAGGCCTTTGCCGGCACAACCGGCACGCCCCCCCTGAAATCCAACACCGAGATCGCCAAAGACTTTCTCGACCTTGAATTCCGCATGGAAAGCGGGCGGACGATTCCGGTTCTCAGCCGGTTCGAAGGCCCGATCACCGTGGCGCTGACCGGCGATGTTCCCGCCACCGCACCGGCCGAACTGGCCCGCCTGATCCAGCGCTTCCGTTCCGAGGCGGGTCTGGACATCAGCACCGCCGCGTCGACTGCAAATGCGTCGGTGACCATCGAATTCCGGCCCCGCGCGCAACTACAGCGCGTGGTGCCAACGGCAGCCTGTTTCGTGGTGCCGCGCGTGCGCTCCTTTGCCGAATACAAGGCCGCGCGCAATGGTCCCGCCGTAGACTGGACCAACATGACCACGCGGCAGAATGTGGCGATCTTCGTGCCGTCCGACACCAACCCGCAAGAGGTGCGCGACTGTCTGCACGAAGAACTGGCGCAGGCGATGGGACCGCTGAACGACCTCTACCGCTTGCCCGATTCCGTCTTTAACGACGACAATTTCAACACCGTGCTGACCGGTTTTGATATGCTGATCCTGCGGATGCATTACGCGCCCGAACTGTATTCAGGCATGACCGAGGCCGAGACCGCCCGGCATCTTCCCGCGATTCTGGCCCGCCTGAATCCGGCGGGCGCAGGCATTGGCGGCACAGCGGCGCAACTCTCCCCCCGCGCATGGACGACCTCGGTCGAAGCCGCCTTTGGCCCGCGTGGCTCGGTCGGCAGCCGCACCTCTGCCGCGCAGCGGATGCTGTCGATTGCCAAGGCGCACGGCTGGCGCGACAGCCGTCTGGCCTTCAGCTATTACGCCTTGGGCCGCACACAGGTCGCGCGTGATCCACAGGCCGCCGTCGCCGCCTTTGCCGAGGCAGGCCGCATCTACCGCAGCCTTTCCGGCGCGCACATCCACGCCGCCCATGTCGATATGCAACTGGCCGCCTTGGCGCTGTCCTCCGGTCAGGCCGAACAGGCCATAGGCTTTGCCGACCGTGCCATTCCGGTGGTGCAGCGTGCCGAAAACGCGGCCCTGCTGGCCACGCTGATGCTGATCAAGGCCGAAGCGCTGGACAGCCTTGGCCAAGCCGCCGAAGCAAAGGCGCTGCGTCTCGACAGTCTGGGCTGGGCGCGCTATGGCTTTGGCTCGGAACAGCACGTGCGCGCAAGGATGTCGGAAATCGCGGCACTGGGCGCGCGCGGACGCAACGGGTAAGGGCCACACGCCCTGCCCAAAAGGCAAAAGGGCAAGGCTTTGATCGTCATTGGCGGATTTCTGTTGGGGGCTGTGATCGGGGCGGCGACGGCCCTGCGGCGTGGCGGGCGCAAGCTTGATGCGCTGCAATATGGCGCAGGCTATGCCATTGCCTTTACCTTGGCGGGCCTGTTCCTGACCATCCTTCTGGAACGCGTTCTGGCGGGCTGACCGATGTTCCAGCCCTTCTTTCAGGAATTGCGGAAAGAGGGCGTGCCGGTATCGCTGCACGAATACCTTGGCTTTCTGGAAGGCATGGCGGCGGGGCTGGTCACCTATGATGTGACGGGGTTTTACTACCTTGCCCGCACCGTGATGGTGAAGGACGAACGCCACCTCGACCGCTTTGACCGCGCCTTTGCGAGCGCCTTTCAAGGGCTGGAAAGCATCACGCCGGAACAGGTTCTGGAGGCGATCGATCTGCCGCGCGACTGGCTGGAAAAGCTGGCCGAAAAGCACCTTTCGCCCGAAGAACGCGCCGCTATCACCGCCCTTGGCGGCTTTGACGCGCTGATGGAGACGCTGAAGCAACGGCTTGCCGAACAGAAGGGCCGCCATCAGGGCGGCAATAAATGGATCGGCACCGCAGGCACCTCGCCCTTTGGCGCTTATGGCTACAACCCCGAAGGCGTGCGGATCGGCCAGGACCAAAGCCGCCACCAGCGCGCGGTCAAGGTCTGGGACAAGCGCGAATTCCGCAATCTGGATGACAAGCAGGAACTCGGCACCCGCAACATCAAGATTGCGCTGCGCCGCCTGCGGAAATGGGCGCGCGACGGGGCGGCGGACGAATTGGACCTCGATGGCACCATCCGCGCCACCGCCGATCATGGCTGGCTGGATGTGCAAACCCGCCCTGAACGCCGCAACGCTGTAAAAGTGCTGCTGTTTCTCGACGTGGGCGGCAGCATGGACCCCTATATCCGCGTCATGGAGGAACTCTTCAGCGCCGCCCGCGCCGAATTCAAGCATCTGGTGCCGTTCTATTTCCACAACTGCCTGTACGAAGGCGTGTGGCGCGACAACGCCCGCCGCTGGAACGCCCAGACCCCCACCACGGATGTGCTGCGCACCTATGGTCCCGATTACAAATGCATCTTCGTGGGCGATGCGGCGATGAGTCCCTATGAAATCCTGCACCCCGGCGGGGCGAACGAACACTGGAACAAAGAGGCGGGCCAAGTCTGGCTGATGCGCGCCTGCATGCAATGGCCGAACCACCTCTGGATCAACCCCACGCCCGAAGCCCATTGGGACTATACCGAATCCACCCGCCTGATCCGCGGGATTTTCCACAACCGCATGGTGCCGATGACGCTGGACGGCATCGCTCGCGGAATCAAGGAGTTGCGCTGATGCTGACCCTGTGGCGGCAACGCCCCTATCTGGTATCGGCTTTCCTGCTGGCCTGCGCGGTGACGCTGTTCTTCGGCGCGCGCTTTGTGACCAAGGCGGTCTACTGGGCCGACCCCGCGCATCACAATCAGGCGGTGCAGGGCTGGATGACCGTGGGCTATATCGGCAAATCCTGGAACATCGACCCGCGCCGTCTGGATGAATTGGCCAAGCTGCCCCTGCCCGAAGAAAAAGGCCACCCGCAGCCCCTGGTCGAAATCGCCCGCGATCGCGGCGTGTCGGTGGAAACCGTGATCGCCGAGGTCGAAGCCGCCCTTGCCATCCTGCAATCGGAAAAGCCGCAAGAATGACCGCTTGGCTGCTTGGACTTGTTCCCCAATACGGGCTGTGGCTGCTGGCGGCCACGACGTTCCTGTCCTGCCTCGCCCTGCCCTTCCCTGCCTCGATCCTGATGATGACAGCGGGAGGTTTCGTGGCGGCAGGCGATCTTGCCCTGCTGCCCACCTTCGCCGCCGCCGCCGCCGGTGGCATCGCGGGCGACCAGTTGGGCTTCTGGGCCGGTCGCCGCGTCGGCGCCCCCCTGCTGACGCGCCTGCGCCGCGACTCCGCCCGTGACAAGCTTCTGGCCCGCGCCGTCCGCATGATGGACCGGCGCGGCATCATCGCGGTGTTCCTGACCCGCTGGCTGTTCAGCCCGCTGGGACCGTGGGTCAACCTGACCGCAGGCAGCACCGGCTACCGCTGGCACCGCTTCACCGTGGCAGGCGTGGCGGGCGAGGCGGTCTGGTCCGGCCTTTACGTCGGCATGGGCTACGGCTTTGCCGGCAATATCGAAGCCGCAAGCGACATGCTCGGCTCTGCCCTCGGCCTGCTGGCAAGCGCCGCCGCCGTCCTCATCCTCGGCCTGTGGCTCCTGAACGCCCTCAAGGCCCAGAAAACCACCGCTCCCCCGCGCTAAGCGCCGTTTCATCTGTTCAAAAATATCCCACGGGGGGAAGCCCTGAAAGGGCGCGGGGGTGTGAAACCCCCGTTCCGCCGCTTGCCCCGCGCGACCAAACCCCCATATTGAAAGGATGGTCACCGTTTACCCTATCCTGATCGCCATCGCCTATGCCCTGCTCAGCTACCGCTTTTCGGTCTGGCGCACCAAAGCCATGCTGGACCAGCAGTCGCGCCCGTTGACCGATCCCGCGATCATCAGCCTTGCCGACCGGCTGGCAGCGGCGCTGGAATTGCCCGCCATCAAGGTGCATGTGTTTGAAATCGAGCCGGTCAACGGTCTTGCCGCCCCCGACGGGCGCATCTTCCTGACGCGCGGCTTTCTGAATGCCAAAATGCGTGGCGAGGTGACACCGGAGGAACTCGCCGCCGTCATCGCGCATGAACTGGGCCATGTCGCGCTGGGACATCTCCGTCGCAGGATGATCGACTTCACCGGGCAGAACGCTGTTTTCGTGATGCTCTCGGCGCTGCTGAACCGCTTTATCCCCGGCCTTGGCATCTGGATCGCCAATCTGATCTCGACCGCGCTGATGGCCCGCCTGTCGCGGCGCGACGAATTCGAGGCGGATGCCTATGCCTCGGCCCTGCTGCTCAAGGCGGGCATCGGCACCGCCCCACAGAAATCACTGTTCCGCAAGCTGGAAGCCCTGACCAAAGCCAAAGGCGGCACGGCCCCCGCTTGGCTGATGAGCCACCCCGCAACTGCCCAACGCATCGCCGCAATCGAGGCGAACGAGATACGCTGGCAGGTGGATCAGGGGTAGGGTGCGTGCTTGTCACGCACCTTTCTTGGGCGGCTGGCAAAGGTGCGTGCAAGCACGCACCCTACCACCGTTCTGCGAAGGTCTTACCCGTGAACGCGGGTATAGGTGCCCTGCCCTGACAGGATGCCCTTGAAGCCGCCCGGCTCGTCGAGGCTGAACACGATGATCGGCAGATCGTTGTCGCGCGCAAGGGCAATGGCCGAGGCATCCATGACGCCCAGATGCTTTTGCAGCACCTCGTCGTAACTCACGCGGTCATAGCGTTTGGCGTCGGCATGTTTCTTGGGGTCCTTGTCGTAAACCCCATCCACCTTGGTGCCTTTGAAGATCGCCTGACAGGCCATCTCGTTGGCGCGCAGGGTGGCGGCGGTGTCAGTTGTGAAATAGGGGTTGCCGGTGCCTGCGGCAAAGATGCAGACGCGCTTTTTCTCAAGGTGGCGCACGGCGCGGCGGCGGATATAGGGCTCACAGACCTGATCCATCGGGATGGCGCTGATCACGCGGGTGAAGACCCCGATCTGCTCCAGCGCCGATTGCATCGCCAGTGCGTTCATCACGGTGGCCAGCATGCCCATATAGTCGGCAGTGGTCCGCTCCATCCCCTGCGCCGATCCGGCCAGACCGCGGAAGATGTTGCCGCCCCCGATCACCATGCAGATCTCGACCCCCATGTCGCGGACCGATTTCACCTCTTGCGCGATGCGCTGCACGGTCGGCGGGTGCAGGCCAAAGCCCTGATCGCCCATCAGCGCCTCGCCCGAGATTTTCAGCATGACACGGCTATAGGTGACACCAGCCTCTTGGCCCGGATTCGACATGGGTTTTCCCCGCTTTTCGTGGTTTGAATTGACTGTCGTGCAAAATGTATGAAAACGCGGGCGGGTTCAACGGCGAACGTCACGTTGCGGCATCACGGGTGGAATGAGTATTTGGGCCAAGATGAAACCACTGCCTTCGCACAGGTGATCCGTGCCACCTCGCGCGAGGCACCGGTGCTGATCGCGGGGCCGACGGCCAGTGGCAAATCGGCGCTGGCGATGGAACTGGCCGCGCGCGATGGCCGCTTGATCGTGAATGCCGATGCCTTGCAGGTTTACGGCAACTGGCGGGTGCTGACGGCGCGGCCCAGCGAGGCGGACGAGGCCGCACTGCCGCATGCGCTTTATGGCCATATCGCGCGCGATCAGCCCTATTCGGTGGGGCATTGGCTGCGCGAGGTGCAAGGCCTGCTGCATCGCCCCGTGGTGATCGTCGGCGGCACGGGGCTGTATTTCTCGGCGCTGACCGAAGGTTTGGCCGACATTCCGCCCACGCCGCCCGCGCTGCGTCTGCGGGCCGATGCGCGCATGGCGACCGAGGGCCGCGCGGCCCTGCTGGCCGAGTTGGACGCCGCCACCCTTGCGCGCATTGATCAGGCCAACCCTGCCCGCGTGCAGCGCGCCTGGGAGGTTTGGGCGGCCACCGGCCGGGGTCTGGCCGCGTGGCAGGATGACACCGGCCCTGCCCTGATGCCGCTGGCCGATTGCGAGGCCTTGGTGCTGCGTCCCGAGGTCGATTGGCTGAACCACCGAATCACGCGCCGCTTTCACGCCATGATCGCGGCAGGGGCGCTGGAGGAGGCGCGGGCGGAACTGCCGGTCTGGCAGCCCGGCCTGCCCTCGGCCCGCGCCATCGGCGCGCCGGACCTGATCGCGCATCTGCGCGGTGAAATCACGCTGTCCGAGGCCATAGAGGCCGCCATCATCGCCTCGCGCCAATATGCCAAGCGGCAAAGGACGTGGTTCCGGTCCCGCATGGGGAACTGGCGCGGCGTGGCGCTGGGATAATCCTCCACAGACTTGTCCACAGGTTTCGGCAATCTGTCACGGCAATGCACCCGGAATGTCATTTTTTCGCTTGGGTTCTGGGGCATAGAGCGGTTATCTAATGTTACCTGCCACGCAAGGTTGCCCCCGGATGAGCGCGCTTCAAGACCCCTCTCAAATGCGACTTGTCGCAATCCCCCGCCTTGCCGCCGCAGGGCGCTGGCGGGTCGAGGCGATGCGCACGCTGTCCGAGCCGTGTTTCTTGTGGTTCACCAAGGGTCAGGGCCGCATCACCATCGCGGGTGTGACGCGCGGCTATACCGCCCACAACGCGATCTATATCCCCGCCGGTGTGATGCACGGGTTCGAGGTCGGGCCGCAGGTGTTCGGCTCGGCGGTGTTCTTTGGCCGCGACACCTCGGTCACCCTGCCCGATCAGCCGCAGCATCTTCGCATCCGCGAGGTGCATGCCCAGCAGGAATTGAACGTCGTGCTGGATTGCATCCAGCGCGAGATGGACAGCACCACCCCCGCCCATGACCGCGCGACGCGGCATTATCTGGGGCTGCTGGGGGTCTGGCTGGAACGCCAGACCGTGCGCGCCGCCCCCGAAACGCTGCGCCCCGATGCCGCGCGCCGTCTGGTTGCGCGCTATACCGCGCTGATGGAGCGCGAGTTCCGCACAGGCATGGGTGTGGGCGATCTGGCCACCGCCCTTGGCGTCACGACGACGCATCTGACCCGCTGCTGCCGCGAAACCTGTGGCCGGTCCGCGATCGAATTGCTGCAAGACCGCCGCATCTTCGAGGCACGGCGCCTGCTGTCGGAAACCGACATCGCGGTGGGGCGGATCGGCGAAAGCATCGGCTTCACCTCACCGGCCTATTTCACCCGCGCTTTCGCGCATTTGACCGGTTTGTCGCCCTCGGCCTTCCGTCGGGCGCAGTGATCGCGGCACGAACGGGCTGATTCTTCCGCTGTAACGGAAACCTGTCCGCCTTGGGCGGAAGCGCGGTCATTGCCGCGAATCCGGCGATTGCCAGCGGATCAACAGCGCCAATGTCGCAAAAGACACTCAGCTGTGCGAATCCGGGCGTTGACGTAGCGGCCGAAAAGGTGCGGAATGACGGGGTGAGGTGTGCTGCTGAATGCCCCGGTCCGTCAGGCTGCTCCCTTCGTGGGGAAGGGTCGGCTGAGGGGGCGCTGCCCAGTGTCATCGCCACCCAAAAACAATGACAAGGCTTTGCCTGACAGGGAGAACAGAATGACCGACATGACCAAGATCGACGGCGGGCTGCATCACGCAGCCTATATGCACGCCGACGAAGTGCGCGCTGGCAAGCTGAGCCGCCGCGAGTTTCTGGTGCGCACCACCGCTTTGGGCGTTTCCGCTGCGGCAGCCTATGGCCTGCTGGGGCTTGAGGCTCCGGCTGTGGCACAGGACGCACCGGCTGCCGGCGGCACGCTGCGGATGGCGATGGAAACCAAGGCCCTGAAAGACCCGCGCCTGTTCGACTGGTCGGAACTGGCGAACTTTACCCGCGGCTGGCTGGAATATCTGGTGGAATACAATGCCGACGGCTCGCTGCGCGGCATGCTGCTGGAAAGCTGGTCCACCAATGACAACGCCACCGAATACACCCTGAATGTCCGCAAGGGCGTCACCTGGTCGAATGGCGATGCCTTTACCGCCGCCGATGTGGCCTTCAACATCACCCGCTGGTGCGATGGCAATGTCGAGGGCAACTCGATGGCGGGCCGTATGGCTGCGCTGGTCAACCCCGATACCAAGACCGCCCGTGACGGCGCGATCACCGTGGTCGATGACCACACCGTCAAGCTGACGCTGCTTGCCCCCGACATCACCGTGATCGTCGGCATGGCAGACTATCCGGCCTCGGTCGTGCATCAGTCCTATGATGGCGGCGATCCCTCGGTAAACCCGATCGGCACCGGCCCCTATCTGCCTTCGGTCAACGAAGTCGGCGTCAAGCAGGTTCTGGTCAAGAACGCCGAACATGCGTGGTGGGGAACCGACGTTTACGGCGGCCCCTATCTGGACAGCATCGAATATATCGATTTCGGCACCGATCCGGCGGCAGTTGTCGCTGCGGCAGGTTCGGGCGAGATTGACGCCACCTACCAGACCACCGGCGAATTCATCGATGTCATGGCGGGCCTTGGCTGGACCCAGTCCGAAGCGGTGACGGCGGCCACCATCGCCATCCGCTTCAACCAGTTGGCGGATGAATACAAGGATGCGGCTGTCCGCACCGCGCTGATCAAGGCTGTCGACAACAATGTCGTGCTGGAACTGGGTTATTCCAACCGTGGCACCGTGGCCGAAAACCACCACGTCTGCCCGATCCACCCGGAATATGCCAAGCTGGACCCGCTGGTTGTCGATCCGGCTGCCGCGCTCAAAGCGATCACCGATCTGGGCATGGCGGACCACGAGTTCGAACTGATCTCGCTGGACGACGCATGGCAAGCCTCCAGCTGTGACGCGGTTGCAGCGCAGATCCGCGATGCGGGCATCAAGATCAAGCGCACCGTGATGCCGGGCTCGACCTTCTGGAACGACTGGACCAAGTATCCCTTCTCTGGCACCGAATGGAACATGCGTCCCTTGGGCGTGCAGATCCTTGCCCTTGCCTATCGCACCGGCGAAGCATGGAACGAAGCGGCCTTCTCGAATGCCGAGTTCGACGAAAAGCTGGCCGAGGCGATGTCGATTGCCGACGCCGACAAGCGCCGCGAAGTCATGGCCCGTCTGGAAGCGATCATGCAGGAACAGGGCGTTCTGGTGCAGCCCTACTGGCGCTCGATCTTCCGCCACTTCGATGCGCGCGTGAAAGGTGCCGACATGCACCCGACCTTCGAGCATCACCATTACAAGTGGTCGATCTCGGCCTGATCCGGGGCGTTTCAGCCTGAATTGGGGGCGTGCGGTCCGACCCGCGCGCCCCTCGTCCTACAGTCACCGCTTGACCGCGTGCCTAGACCCATTCCCGGATCGGACCCGCCATGCTTTACTTCATCCTACGCCGGTTCGGGGTCATGCTTTTGACCGCCTTGGCGCTGACCTTCATCGTGTTCTATCTGACCAACCTGCCCCCGAATTTGGAAAAACTCGCCAAATCCGAGGCTTCTGCCCGCATGACCGATGAAGACGTGGCAAGCTGGATCGAGAAGAACGGCTATGCCACGCCGGTGCTGCGCCGCTATGGCGAATGGCTGGGTGTGATGCCCGGCTGGACCATGCTGCAAGAGGATGGAACCACGCGCGGCCGCTGCATTGCGGTCGGCAGCGATCCGGCGGCGGCCCCCCGCTTCTGCGGTCTGGTGCAAGGCACATGGGGCAAATCCACCGTGTTCAAGGAACCGGTGCAGAAAATTCTGGGCCGCGGCCTAAGCCAGACCGCATGGCTGATGCTGGCGGTGATGCTGGTGATGGTGCCGACCTCGCTGCTGCTGGGGGTGCTGTCGGGCATGCGCGAAGGATCAAAGCTTGACCGCGTGCTGTCCACCATCGCCATCGCCTCGACCGCCACGCCGGAATATGTGTCGGGCGTGATTCTGGTGGCGCTGTTTGCTTCGGCCACGGCGGGCCTGTCCCCCATTCTGGCCGATTGGGGCTGGATTTCCGGCAAGACCCTGTTCCAAGGCACCGCCACCTCTGCGATGGACGACATCACCTTCTGGAACTTCGCGCTGCCCGTCGCCACCATCGCGCTTTACGGCATCGGCTATATCGCCCGCATGACGCGCGCCTCGATGACCGAGGTGATGACGCAGCAATATATCCGCACCGCCCGCCTGAAAGGCGTGGCCTTCCGCGATGTGATCCTGCGCCACGCCCTGCGGAATGCGCTGATCGCCCCCTTTACCGTGATCATGCTGCAATTCCCGTGGCTGCTGAACGGCGTGGTGATCGTAGAGACCCTGTTCAACTACAAAGGCTTCGGCTGGACGCTGGTGCAAGCCGCCGGCAATAACGACATCGAGCTGCTGCTGGGCTGTTCGGTCGTGGCCGTCCTTGTTGTTCTGGTGACGCAGTTGATGTCCGACATCGGCTATGTGTTCCTGAACCCCCGCATCCGGCTTTCATAAGGACTGACCTATGGGCGAGAAACTATCCTGGGGCATGATCCTTCTCAGCATGGCACAGCAATTCCTGCCGGTCTGGATTGCGCTGGTGGCCACCTACCTGCTCTCGATCCGCTACAAGCGGCGGCTGGGGCTTTACGGCAAGCTGTTCGACAGCCCTGTCGGCATGATCGGCTTTGGCATCGTGATGTTCTGGGTGTTCACGGCGATCTTTGCCGATCTGATCATCACGCATGACCCGCTGGGCCAGTTGTCCGGCCTGAAGAACGCGGTTCCCGGCTCGGCGCTCAAGGCCCCCAAAGAGGGGGACTACCTGCATTACCTGCTAGGCGGCGATCACCTTGCCCGCGACGTGTTCTCGCGCATGGTGATGGGCGCGCGGCGTGTGCTGGCGATTGCGCCCGCCGCCACGGCTTTTGCCTTCATGGTCGGCGTCACCCTTGGCCTGCCTGCGGGCTATTTCGGCGGCAAGCTGGATACCACGCTGTCCTTTTTTGCCAACCTCGTGCTGGCCTTTCCGGTGATCCTGCTGTTCTACCTGCTGGTCACGCCGGAAATCCGCGTCACGGGTATCCCGACCTACCTTGCCGCGGTGCTGTTCATCTTTCCGGTGATCTTTTTCTGCACCCTGTTCAACTCGCGCTTCTTCACCAACCCGCCCAAGCGCAACCTTTATGTCGGTGTTACCCTGCTGATCGGGCTTTGGGCCTATTCCGGCCTTGCCTTCAACGCAGACCCCTTGGGCGTGTGGTCGATGGACCCGAACCTTCTGAACGTCTTCGTCTCGGTCGTCTTCGTGAACTCCCCCACCGTGTTCCGCATCGTGCGCGGCATCGTGATGGACCTGAAAGCCCGCGATTACGTCGCCGCAGGCCAGACCCGTGGCGAAGGCCCGTGGTATATCATGCTGTGGGAGATCCTGCCCAACGCGCGCGGCCCGCTGATCGTCGATTTCTGCCTCCGCATCGGCTACACCACGATCCTGCTCGGCACCCTCGGCTTCTTCGGCTTGGGCGTTTCCCCCGAATCCCCCGACTGGGGCTCGACCATCGACGATGGCCGCAAACTGCTGTCGATCTTCCCCCACCCCGCCCTCGCCCCCGCGCTGGCATTGATGAGCCTTGTCTTAGGCCTCAACCTGCTCGCCGACGGCCTTCGCGAAGAAAGCCTGAAAGACTGATGCCCCGCCCCGGGATTCATCTGTTCATAAATATCCCGGGGGTGCGGGGGCTGGCCCCCGCTCCTACCCTCTCCGCAAACGCGAGGCTGCCATGACTGACCAACCCTGGGACCCCTCCAAACCCATCCTCGAAATCGAGAACCTCTCGATCTCGTTCTTCACCCGCCTGCGCGAAATCCCTGCGGTGATGGATTTTTCCTGCACGGTGATGGCGGGGGAATCGATGGGGCTGGTGGGCGAATCCGGTTGCGGCAAATCCACCGTCGCGCTGGCGGTGATGCGCGATCTGGGCAAGAACGGCAAAATCGTCGGCGGCAGCATCCGCTTCAAGGGCCGCGATCTGACCCATATGTCGGAAGAAGAGCTGCGCCACCTGCGCGGCTCGGAAATCGCGATGATCTATCAGGAACCGATGGCCTCGCTGAACCCGGCGATGAAGATCGGCGCGCAGCTTGCCGAAGTGCCGATGATCCATCAGGGCATGTCGAAAGACGAGGCGTGGAAGCTGGCCCGCCAGATCGTCGCCGATGTGCGCCTGCCCGACCCCGACCGCATCCTGAACGCCTATCCGCACCAGCTTTCGGGCGGCCAGCAACAGCGCATTGTCATCGCGATGGCGCTGATGTCGAAACCCGCGCTGCTGATTCTGGACGAACCCACCACCGCGCTTGACGTGACGGTCGAGGCTGGCATCGTCGATCTGGTCAAGGATCTGGGCCATAAATACGGCACCTCGATGCTGTTCATCAGCCACAACCTTGGCCTGATCCTTGATGTCTGCGACCGGCTTTGCGTGATGTATTCCGGCGAGGCTGTGGAAACCGGCAACGTGCGCGAAGTCTTTGACAAGATGCGCCACCCCTATACGCAGGCGCTGTTCCGTTCGATCCCGCTGCCGGGGGCCGACAAGAACTCGCATCCGCTGGTGGCCATCCCCGGCAACTTCCCGCTGCCGCATGAACGCCCGCAGGGGTGCAACTTCGGCCCGCGCTGCGATTACTTTCAGGACGGCCGCTGCAACGCCGCCGAGGTTGCCATGTCGACGGTTCCGGGCAACGACCGCCACGAAAGCCGCTGCCTGAAATGGCAGGAAATCGACTGGGACGCACCGGTCAAGGCCAAAATCGCCAAAGAGAAAACCCCCATCGGCCGCGTCGTGTTGAAGATGGCCGACCTGAAGAAATACTACTCCGTCTCGGGCGGGTCTTTCGGATCAGGCTCGAAGAAAGTGGTCAAGGCCAATGAAACCCTGTCCTTCGAGGCGCGCGAGGGCGAGACGCTGGCCATCGTCGGCGAATCCGGCTGCGGCAAATCCACCTTCGCCAAGGTTCTGATGGGGCTGGAAACCGCGACCAGCGGCAGCATCATGCTGTTTGACGAAAACGTGCAATCGACGCCGATCCAGAAACGCAACGTCGATACCGTCTCAAGCGTGCAGATGGTGTTCCAGAACCCGTTCGACACCCTGAACCCGTCAATGAACGTGGGCCGCCAGATCATCCGCGCGCTTGAGATTTTCAAGCAAGGCAAGTCCGACGAAGAGCGTCACGCGCGGATGCTAGAGCTTCTGGACCTTGTGAAACTCCCCCGCGCCTTTGCCGAACGCATGCCGCGGCAGCTTTCGGGCGGGCAGAAGCAGCGCGTCGGCATCGCGCGGGCCTTTGCCGGTGGCGCCAAGGTGGTGGTGGCGGATGAACCCGTCTCGGCCCTTGACGTCTCGGTGCAGGCCGCCGTGACCGATCTGCTGATGGACATCCAGCGCGAGAACAAGACGACACTCCTGTTCATCAGCCACGATTTGTCGATCGTGCGCTACCTCAGCGACCGCGTGATGGTGATGTATCTGGGCCATGTCGTCGAGATGGGAACCACCGATCAGGTGTTCCAGCCCCCCTACCACCCCTATACCGAAGCGCTGCTCTCGGCAGTCCCAATCGCCGACACCAAGGTGATCCGCAAACGCATCGTGCTGGAAGGCGACATCCCCTCGGCGGTGAACCCTCCCCCCGGCTGCCCCTTCCAGACCCGCTGCCGCTGGAAATCGCAGGTGCCAAACGGGTTGTGCGACCGCGAAATGCCTCCGGTTCAAACGCTGGAAGGTGGCCACCAGATCAAATGCCACCTGTCGGCTGACGTGCTGGCCACGATGGAACCCGTGATCAAAACCGCCGCAGAATGACCCTGCGATCAGGGTGCGTGAAATCACGCACCCTACCCCTCGCATTTCATCTTGGCCTAAATACTCCCGCCGGAGGCATCCGGCCTTGGCCGCAAGAGCCTCCGGCGGGAGTATTTAGGCCAAGATGAAGCAAAAGGCCGTTTACCGGCGGGTGTAGGGTGTGTGCTTTGCACGCACCCCGCGTCAGCCCAGAATGGCTTTGACGTAGTTCTGCGTCTCGTCATAGGGCGGGATGCCGCCGTGTTTTTCCACCGCCATCGGACCCGCGTTATAGGCGGCCAAAGCCAGCCGCCAGCTGCCAAAGCGGTCATACATCATCCGCAGATAGCGCGCCCCGCCTTCAAGGTTCTGGCCGGGGTCATTGATATCCACCCCCAGACGATCCGCCGTGCCGGGCATCAGTTGCGCCAGCCCTGTCGCGCCTTTGACCGAGACCGCGCCTGCGTTCCACCCGCTTTCCTGCTGCACCAGCCGCAGGAACATTTCCTCTGGCACGCCGTGTTTACGGGCCATTTCCCGCGCGACTTCCAGATATTCGCCCTTGTATTTGCCGCTATAGGTCGCGCTTGCGCCGCTGCCGCTTGCGGCCTCTTCCGGTTTGTAATCGGGCCGCAATTTCACCGAGGCGCTGTATTGTTTGGCCAGACGGCCATCCAGCAAGGCGGCTTGGGATTTGAACACAGAGGTACGGTTCTTGGTCGAGCCGGACAGCTTCAGCCCTTCGGCATCGGCCAGAGTCGGCAGGCACAGCGCCAAAGCAGCAGCAAGACTGATCCGAACCACTGGATGAAAAGACAACATCTTGATTTCCGCTTACCGCAATCGGCAGGACTATAGCCGATTTCGCAGAGGTTTCCAGTGTGCAACGGCCATCGGCAAGGCTTTGCCGACTGGCCCCGTCTGGCCTGCGGGTATTCTGGCGGCACGGACGCGCAGCAGGAAGCCGGATGTGCAAAGCCTCTGGAACAGGATCAACCCGGAATGCCGCGCGCCCTGTCCGGCCCGTCGCCATGTTATCACCCTGTTTTAACCGCTGTCGCATGACGTATGGCTTGACCCGTGCCATTAGCTCGTGCCGCCGAACCCGCCCCGACAGCATCCGCAAAGCCGCTTGGGCAGTTTGGTTGCAGCAGATTGGGGGGCGGTCTATAGATTTTGCTAACCAAGTCCGGCGAAACTGCCGGACAGAGGCGGAATCAGGGAGAATCGCATGGCAGGCGTCAACAAGGTCATCATCGTCGGCAATCTGGGCCGCGATCCGGAAGTGCGGTCGTTCCAGAACGGCGGCCGGGTCGTGAACCTGAACATCGCCACCTCGGAAACCTGGCGTGACAAGGCCTCGGGCGAACGCAAGGAACGCACCGAATGGCATCGCGTGGCGATCATGAACGAAGCCTTGGGCAAGATTGCCGAGCAATATCTGCGGAAAGGCTCGACCGTCTATATCGAAGGCCAGTTGGAAACCCGCAAATGGCAAGACCAGTCGGGGGCCGAGCGTTACACCACCGAGATCGTGCTGCGTCCGTTCCGGGGGGAGTTGACCTTGCTGGGCGGGCGTGACGGCGGCGGCGCGGGCGGTGGGGCTGGCGGCGGCGGCTATGACGATCGTGGCGGATATGAAGATCAGGGCAGCGGCTATGGCGGCGGATCATCGGGAGGCGGCGCTGCGCGCGGCGGATCGGGCGGCGGCTTTGGCGGCGGCGCAGGGGGCGGTGGCCGCTCGGACATGGACGACGAAATTCCGTTCTAAGGACGGCAAGGCGGCAGGTGCAGACCTTGCCGCCTTTATCCTATATCGGGGATGACAGTTTGCCGCGCTGCGGCTCTGGACCTTTGCCGGTAATTCCCTATATAATTGCTCAACAACTGAGCGAGACGCAGATGAACCAGCCGCAGGACTCGATCGAGGGCGCGCCCCTGATCCGCCCATCGACCACCGACCACCCGCTTTACGACTCTGTGGTCGAGGCTTGCCGCACGGTGTTCGACCCTGAAATTCCGGTCAATATCTATGACTTGGGGCTGGTCTATACCATCGACATCAGCCCCGAGAACGAGGTCGAGATCCTGATGACCCTGACCGCCCCCGGCTGTCCGGTGGCCGGTGAGATGCCGGGTTGGGTTCAGGATGCGGTCGAACCTGTGGCGGGCGTCAAGCAGGTGAATGTCGGCATGACCTTCGATCCGCCTTGGGGGATGGAGATGATGTCTGACGAGGCGCGGCTGGAACTGGGGTTCATGTAAGCGCAAGCCGCAAGGATTGCACAGATAGCAGGCAAGTCTATGGGCTTGCAAGATTACTAAGCAAGCCCTCAGGCTTGCAAAAAGACGATGCAAGTGTTAAGACTTGCACATGAAACCTCAAGCCGCAGTTCTGACCGGTGACCTGATCGACTCGACCCTTGCCGGTCCCGAGGCGGTTGCAAATGCCATGCAGGCCATTGCCGCAGCCGTGCAATCGGTGGATGGCGCACGCTTTGACCGGTTTCGGGGGGATGGCTGGCAAGCCTATTGCGACAATGCATGTGATGCTTTCCGCCTGACGGTGCTGGTTCTGGCTGCGCTGCGCGCCCGTCCCGATTTGCCGCAGACCCGTCTGGCCGTGGCCACAGGACCAACCGATCCACTGCCCGCGACAGGGCTGGCCGGTGCCAGCGGCGCGGCCTTTGTGTTGTCGGGACAGATGCTTGATGCAATCGGGCGCGAACGCCTCATGTTCATGGGAATCTCGGATCTGGCAATTTGGCAAAGACCCCTGTTTTCCTATCTGGATTGGCAATCGGCACGCTGGACTGCCCAACAGGCCGAAGCTGTCTTGATTGCCTTTCGGCATGATCCCCCAAGGCCGCGTGACGTGGCCGAAACACTGGGCATCAGCCGACAGGCAACGGAAGCCCGCCTGAAGGGCGCAGGCTATGCGCCGCTTGCCGCTTCGATCACGGCCTTTCAGATTACACCCGAGGGCCACCCCCATGATTGAAACCCTGACCGCGCTGTTGTTCGCCCATATCGTCGCGGATTTCGTGCTGCAAACCCGCTGGATGGTGGAAAACAAGTCGCGGGTGGCTGGTCTGGCGGTGCATGGGGCGCTGGTGGGGGTAACGGCGGGGCTGACCTTGGGCGGTCTGTCTTTGGCGGTGCTATGGCTGGCAGGAATGCATCTGCTGACCGATTATGCAAAGACCCGCGCACCAAAGGGGCTGGCAGCTTTTGCGGCCGATCAGGCGGCGCATCTGGTCACCCTTCTGGCACTGGCGCTATGGCAGCCGGACTTGTGGCAGGCGGGGCTTTGGGCGGGACGGGCGGATTGGGTGCTGCCGGTCATGGCTGTAACGGGCGGCGCAATCCTTGCCACACGGGCGGGCGGTTTTGCGATCGGGATGCTGATGGCGCCGTTCGTGGCAGCCTCGCCCGATGGGTTGACAGGTGGCGGGCGGGTGATCGGCCTGCTGGAGCGCGGGTTGATCTTTGCGATGATCCTGCTGGGCCAGCCCGAGGGCGTGGGCCTTTTGATCGCCGCCAAATCCATCCTGCGCTTTGGCGCGGTCAAGGATGACAGGGCGGCCTCGGAATATGTCATCATCGGCACGCTGGCATCCTTTGGCTGGGCGATGATCGCGGCACATGCGACGCTGGCGCTGACTTCTTTGCTGCCGCCGCTTGGAATCTTGCCCGCGACGCCCTAGATTGGGACAAAAGGAGTATCCCATGTTCGGCATTCCCGGCAAAGCTGCCGTCACCCTGACCCCCACAGCCGCCCGCCAGATCGCGCGGCTGATGGAAAAGCAAGGCTCCAAGGGCCTGCGGATCGGCGTCAAGAAGGGCGGCTGTGCGGGCATGGAATACACCATGGATTACGTGGCCGATCTGAACCCCTATGACGAGGTGGTCGAACAGGATGGCGCGCGGGTGCTGATCGCGCCGATGGCACAGATGTTCCTGATCGGCACCGAGATCGATTACGAGGTCGATCTGCTGACCGCCGGCTTCAAATTCCGCAATCCTAATGTGTCCGAAGCCTGCGGCTGTGGCGAGTCGATCAAGTTCAAGGACGCGCCTGCGGCCTGATCCGGTTTCTTCCTGCGGGTCTTGGCGCGGCGCAGAGGCCGAAGCCTCCGGCGGGAGTATTTAGACCAAGATGATGCCCGCGACGTCTTTTCCTTCGGGCATGGCTGGGCTAACCCTTGCACATCGCATCAGGGGGATCGCATGAAAAAGCTGGCAGCCGGAAACTGGAAGATGAACGGGTCGCTTGCCGCCTTGGCCGAAGTGCGGGCCTTGCTGGCCGCCCATCCTGCCCCCGCTTGCGAGATGCTGCTTTGCCCGCCCGCGACCCTGCTGGCGGCGATGGCCGGTGTGGCGGCGGGAACGGCTTTGGCTGTTGGCGGGCAGGATTGCCACCCGCAGGGCAGCGGCGCCCATACCGGCGACATTTCTGCGGCCATGCTGAAAGAGGCAGGCGCTGCCTATGTGATTCTGGGCCATTCCGAACGCCGCGCCGACCACGGCGAGACCGATGCGCTGGTCAAGGCCAAGGCCGAGGCCGCCCATGGTGCGGGCCTGATCCCGATCATCTGTGTCGGCGAAACCGAGGCCGAGCGCGACGCCGGCAAAACGCTGGGCGTGATCGGGACGCAGCTTTACGGCTCGCTGCCCAAAGACTTCACCTCGGCCAATCTGGTGGTCGCCTATGAGCCGGTCTGGGCCATCGGCACCGGCCGCACCCCCTCGCTTGATGAAATCGCCGAGGTGCATCACTATCTGCGCGCCCGCCTGATCGCCAAGATCGGCGGCGATGCCACCAAACTGCGCCTGCTGTACGGCGGATCGGTCAAGCCGTCGAATGCGGTCGAGATTTTCGATGTGCAGAACGTGGACGGCGCTTTGGTTGGCGGGGCCAGCCTGAAGGCTGCCGATTTCGGCGCGATCGTTCAGGCGCTTTCCGCCGCCTGACATGGCATTAAGGTCGCGGGTGGAACAGTCTGCCCGCGCCCGATCTGCAAGATAGAACCATCATGACACCCGATCTTACACCCGCCGCACCCGCACGGGGCCTTCTGGCCGCGAACCTGATCTGCATGGCCTCGATGCTGATCTGGGCCGCGGGCCTTCCGGCTGCCGATATGATCATCCCGCTCTTGCCGGCCGAGCAGTTGACCGCGCTGCGGATGGCGCTGGCGGCGCTGTCGCTGCTGCCGATATGGGCGCTGATGGAGGGACCGGGGGCCTTGCTGCGGGTGAACTGGCTGAAGGGCATCGGCGTCGGCAGCCTGATCGGCCTGGGCGCGTGGTTCCTGATCCTTGGGCAGGCACGGGGCGGGGCGGTCACGGCTGCGGTGATTTCCGCCACGCTGCCGGTTGTGGGCATCGCAACCGAGGTGGCGCTGGACGGGCGCAAGCTGACGGCTGGCCTGATCATCGGGCTGGTGCTGTCGCTGGTGGGCGGGATGATGGCGCTGGATTTCCGCGACGGAGGGCTGTCGCTGGGTCTGGGGGCGGCGCTGTGCTTTTGCTCCGTGCTGGCCTTTACCTTGGGGTCGCGGCTGACCGTCACCGCCTTTCCGGCCCTCTCGCCGATCGGGCGCACGGCGCTGACGATCTCGGGGGCCGCGATTGCCACGGTGACGGTGGCGCTGGCGCAACTGCCGCTGGGGGCCACCCTGCCCGATCTGACGCCTTGGGGTCTGAAGGAAATCCTTGCCCTGCTGGCCTTTTCCATCGGCTCGCTGGGGATCAGCCAGCTAATGTGGATCATGTCTGTCGAACGGCTGGGCATCGGGCTGTCGGCGCTGCATATCAACGCTGCCCCCTTCTATGTGATGATCATCCTTTTCGCCCTTGGCGGCGTCTGGGATTGGGGTCAGGCCGCAGCGGCCGCTTTGGTGGCAATTGGCGTGCTGGTCGCCCAAGGCATCATCCCGCTGTCACGCAAGCGGGCAATGGCATGAAAACCCTGCACCAGTCCCCCACCGATCCGGCCTTCGTGCAGAACCCCTACCCGTTCTACGAATCCGCCCGCGCCACGGGTCCGTTCTTTCACTGGGCCGATTACGGGCTGATCTGCACCCCCAACGCCGCCGCCTGCAACGCCATCTTCCGCGACCGCCGCTTCGGGCGCGAGGTTCCGGCTGAACTGGCCCCGCAGATCCCGTCGCATCTGGCGCCCTTCTACGCGGTCGAGGCCCATTCCATGCTGGAGCTGGAGCCGCCCCGCCATACCCGTCTGCGGTCCTTGGTGCTGCGCGCCTTCACCTCGCGCCGCATCGCTGCCCTGCAGCCGGAAATCGAGACCCTGACCCATCAGTTGATCGACGCCCTGCCCGACGGCCCCTTCGATCTGCTGAAACACTTCGGCCAGAAACTGCCCGTCATCATCATCGCCCGCCTGCTGGGCGTGCCGGAAGCGATGTCGGATGATCTGTTGCGCTGGTCGAATGCGATGGTCGGCATGTATATGGCGGGCCGCACCCGTGCCACCGAAGACCGCGCCGTTGCCGCGACCGAGGCTTTCGTGGCCTTCATGCGCGGCTATGTCGAAGCCCGCCGCGCCGATCCGCGTGATGATCTGATCACCCACCTGATCGCCGCCGAAGAGGCAGGCGAGAAACTGACCACGGATGAGCTGATCACCACCTGCATCCTGCTGTTGAATGCAGGGCACGAGGCAACGGTGCATACCATCGGCAATGGCGTGAAAACCCTGCTGGAAACCGGCACCAGCATCACCGCCGCCAATGCCGAAACCTGCACCGAGGAAATCTTCCGCTTCGATCCCGCCCTGCATATGTTCACCCGCTGGGCCTATGAGGACATCGAGGTGATGGGCCATACCTTCCATCGCGGCGATCAGGTGGCGCTGCTGCTCGCCGCCGCGAACCGCGATCCGGGGGTCTGGGACGATCCCGAGCAGTTTCAGCCGGGCCGCCCCGCCAAACCCAATGTCACCTTCGGCGCTGGCCTGCATTTCTGCGTCGGCGCCCCGCTGGCGCGGCTGGAATTGCAAACCGCCCTGCCGATCCTGTTCGACCGCCTGCCCAAACTGCGCCTGACCGAAAGCCCCGCCTATGGCAATGTCTACCACTTCCACGGCCTGACGGGACTGATGGTCGCCGCAGACTGACCCCGCCCCTTCATCTGTTCTTAAATATCCCGGGGGTGCGGCGCAGCCGCAGGGGGCAGCGCCCCCGAAAATTCTTCGCAGAAGAATTTTGCGGCCTCAAAGCGGCAGTACGGTGGTCGCCTTGATCTCCTCCATGCTCAGCAGCGCCGTCACGTTATAGATCCGCACCTCGGAAATCAGCGCCTGATAGAAGGTGTCATAGGCCCGCGCGTTCTTGACCCGCACCTTCAGGATATAATCGATATCCCCCGCCAACCGATGCGCCTCCAGCACCTCGGGGCGGCTGCGCAGCACCTGCAGGAACTTGCGCTGCCAGTCCGCCTCATGCTCGGAGGTGCGGATCAGCACAAAGAAACACGCCTCCAGCCCCAGCGATTCCGCGTCCAGCAGGGCGGTCTGCTTCAGGATCACCCCCTGCTCGCGCATACGGCGGATTCGGTTCCACACCGGAGTTTTCGACGACCCCACCTTGCGCGCGATCTCGTCCAGGCTCTGCTCGGCATCGGCTTGCAATTCTGCAAGAATTTTCCGATCCAGATCGTCCAATTGGGCCGCCATTCGCCTGATCCCCCGTTTTGCAGGAATACATTCCACCTGACGCCAGTATCGGAATAATCTTCCTTATCCGCAAGGGTATCTGGCCAAATTGGGGGAAAATATCCTATATTGGGTGATGAAACCACGGCATTCCACTGCCGTCCCCCGATCCCGCCAGATGAGGCCCCGCATGAGCCGGAAATACACCCCCAAGGTTGTCACCGCAAATGATCTGCGGATCGGCGATGTGGTTTACCTGACCGCCGACAACCGCTGGTCGCGCCTGCATGCCGAGGCAGAGCTGATCTGCGAAGAAGATCACGCCAACACCCGCCTTGCCTTTGCCGCAGCGCAGCGCCTTGCCATTGTCGGCCCCTATCTGGCAGATGCCAAGGCCGGCCCCAACGGCCCCGAACCCACCCACTTCCGCGAGGCGTTTCGCACCCGTGGCCCGTCCAACTATGCCCATGGCAAACAGGTAGACCTCGCAGATGTATGACTATTCCGACTTTGACGAATCCTTCGTCCGCGCCCGCGTGGCGCAGTTTTCCGATCAGGTCGCCCGCCGCCTTGACGGCTCGCTGACCGAGGATGAATTCCGCCCGCTGCGCCTGATGAACGGGCTTTATCTGCAATTGCACGCCTATATGCTGCGCGTGGCGATCCCCTATGGCACGCTGAACCCGCACCAGATGCGGCAGCTTGCCCATATCGCCGACACCTATGACAAGGGCTACGGCCATTTCACCACGCGGCAGAACATCCAGTTCAACTGGCCGAAACTGCCCGAGGTTCCGGCGATCCTGACCGCACTTGCCGATGTGCAGATGCACGCGATCCAGACATCCGGCAACTGCGTGCGCAACGTCACTGCCGACCATTTCGCCGGTGCCGCCGCGGATGAGATCGAAGACCCCCGCCCCTATGCCGAGCTTTTGCGCCAGTGGTCCACCGACCACCCGGAATTCCAGTTCCTGCCGCGCAAGTTCAAGATCGCCATCACCGGCAGCCCGAATGACCGCGCCGTGACTAAGGCCCACGACATCGGCCTGCGCATGGTCCGCAACGCCGCTGGCGAGCCGGGGTTCGAGGTGATGGTGGGCGGCGGTCTTGGCCGCACCCCGATGATCGCCTTTACCGTGCGCGATTTCCTGCCCGTGGCCGACCTGCTGCCTTATGTCGAGGCCGTGCTGTCGGTCTACAACATCCTTGGCCGCCGCGATAACAAGTATAAGGCCCGCATCAAGATCACCGTGCATGAAACGGGCCGCGATGAAATCGCCCGCATGATCGAGGAACGCTTTACCGAGATGCGCCCGCAGTTCGGCGGCGCGGATCAGGCGCTTCTGGATGATATCCGTGCAGCCTTTGCGCCCCCCGCTTTCCGCAATGCCCCCACGGATGCCTATGATCTGGCCTACAAGGCTGATCCGGTGTTCCGTGCTTGGGCCGATACCAACCTTGCCGCCCATCGCAACGACCAATATTCCATCGTCACAATCAGCGTGAAGGCCCATGGCGCAACCCCCGGCGATGCCAGCAGCGACCAGATGCGCCTGATGGCCGATCTGGCCGAAACCTATGGCCACAACGACCTGCGGATCAGCCACGAACAGAACGTGATCCTGCCGCATGTCCATAAATCTGACCTGCCGGTGATCCATGCCGCGCTGCAAAAGGCGGGGCTTGCCACCGCCAACGTCGGGTTGATTTCCGACATCATCGCCTGCCCCGGCATGGACTATTGCGCCCTTGCCACCGCCCGCTCGATCCCCGTCGCGCAAGAACTGGCGCTGCGCTTTGACGCGCTGGACCTTGAGCATGACATCGGCCCGCTGAAGCTGAAAATCTCGGGCTGCATCAATGCCTGCGGGCATCACCATGTCGGCCATATCGGGATTCTGGGTCTGGACCGCGCGGGCGTGGAGAACTACCAGATCACGCTGGGCGGCGATGGCACGGAAACCGCCAGCATCGGCGAGAAAACCGGCCCCGGTTTCGCCTATGACGAAATCGTGGACGCCATCGAGCGCATCATCCGCGCCTATCTTGAGGTGCGCAGCCACAAGGAAGAAACCTTCCTGCAAACCTATCGCCGCCTTGGCCTTACCCCGTTCAAAGCCGCCCTTTATGGTGCCGAGGACGGTCGTGATGCCGCTTGACGCTCCCACAGGCTCGGTGGCGGATCGTGTGGCGGCGCTGAATGCCCGCTACCGCCACCACGCGGCCACCACGGTGCTGGAACATGCGCTGAAAGATGTCGATCTGGGCAAGGTGGCGCTGGTGTCGTCCTTTGGCGCGGAATCGGTGGTGCTGCTGCATCTGGTTTCGGTGATCGCACCGGAAACGCCGGTGCTGTTCGTCGATACCCGCATGCTGTTCCAAGAGACCTTGGATTATCAGCGCGAACTGGCCGAAAAGCTGCATCTGTGCGACGTGCGGACCATCCGCGCGACGCAACCCCGCGTCAGCTTTGAAGACCCCGACGGCACGCTGCACCAGTTTTCCACCGACGCTTGCTGCGCGGTGCGCAAGGTTGAACCGCTGGAACGCGCGCTTGGCGGCTTTGACGGCTGGATCACGGGCCGCAAACGCTTTCAGGGCAGCACCCGCCAGACCGTCGATTTCTTCGAGGCCGAGGGCGATCTGCGGATCAAGGTCAATCCGCTGGCGCATTGGGGCCGCGACGATCTGGAAGAATATATCGTCAACAACCGCCTGCCGCGCCACCCGCTTGTGGCCAAAGGCTATCCGTCGATCGGTTGCGCGCCCTGCACCAGCCCGGTGAAACCCGGCGAAGACCCGCGCGCAGGCCGCTGGCGGGGTTCGGAAAAAACCGAATGCGGCATCCACTTCATCAACGGCAAACCCGTCCGCATCACCAAGGAGACCGCCGCATGAGCACCCTCGTTACCGACGCAGGTTTCGCCCCCGTCCCCGCCACCGATTTCGTGACACTGGCCGAAATTGCCGCCCATAAGGGTGCTGTCGATCTGGCCCACACCGATGATCCTGAAACGCTGGCCCCCTATCTGCCCGCGCTGACCCTGATCCGCGTGGCCTTCCCCGCCTTCAGCGATGGCCGCGCCTTCACCATCGCGCGGCGTCTGCGCGCGCTTGGCTATACCGGCACCCTGCGCGCCAATGGTCCGGTGATCGCCGACCAATATCCGATGGCGCGGCGTGTCGGCTTTGATCAGGTGGAAATCCCTGATGCTATGGCCGAACGCCAGCCCGAAGCGCAATGGACCGCCCGCGCCGACTGGAAGGCCCATGACTATCAGTCGCGGCTGCGCGCCTGAGTTCGGGCTTCCCCCGCAGGCCCGAAAGACGTATCTCCTTCCCAAAGCCATAACCAAAGCGACACCCCATGTCCGAAGCCACCACCTTGGCCCCCGCCGCCGCGAAACCGCATCTGCCCGACGCCCAGATCGTCACCTCTGTCACCCACTGGACCGACCGGCTGTTTTCCTTCCGCGTCACCCGCCCGCGCAGCTTGCGCTTCCGGTCGGGCGAGTTTGTGATGATCGGGTTGCTGAACGATAACGGCAAACCCCTGCTGCGCGCCTATTCCATCGCCTCGCCCGCATGGGATGAGGAACTCGAATTCTACTCGATCAAGGTGCCGGATGGCCCGCTGACCTCGCGCCTGCAACACATCAACGTGGGCGACGAGATCATCCTGCGCCCCAAACCCGTCGGCACCTTGGTGCATGACGCCCTGCTGCCCGGCAAGCGGATCTATTTCCTGTCTACCGGCACCGGCTTTGCCCCCTTCGCCAGCCTTCTGCGCGAACCCGAGACCTACGAGAAATACGAACAGGTCATCATGATGCACACCTGCCGCGAGGTGGCCGAACTGGAATATGGCCGCCAACTGGTCGAAAGCCTCAAGGATGATCCGCTGATCGGCGAGATGGTGGCGGGCAAACTGCTGTATTACCCCACCACCACCCGCGAAGACTTCCACCACATGGGCCGCGTCACCGACAACCTGCTGTCGGGCAAGGTGTTCGAAGATCTGGGCCTGCCAGCGATGAACCCCGCCGAAGACCGCGCCATGGTCTGCGGCTCGCTTGCCTTCAACGTCGATGTCAAAGCCATCCTCGAAGGTTTCGGCCTGATCGAAGGCGCAAACTCTGACCCGCAGCAATTCGTGGTCGAGAAAGCCTTCGTCGGCGACGGCATCTGACGCCTTATCCACCGCAAGACCCGAAGGCGCCCTCCGATGTGAGCGGCGCCTTTTTCATTCACCTTGGCCCAAATACTCATCTTGCGGTCAAAGCCGCAGCCCTGCGCCCGCCGCAAAAGAAAAGGCCGCGCAAGGGTCTCCCCCGCGCGGCCCAAGCCCGAAGGCAACCGGCTTACATGCCCAAAGCAGCTTTCACAGCCGCCACGGCGCCCGCCACCAAGGCCGGATCGGCAGCAGCCGCATCGACACCTGCGGTCAGCGTGGCCTTGGTTGCATCGTCAAGCGTCGATGCCGCGATCAGCGCATTCACCTTGGCCGCATCAAACGCAGCCGGGTCCAGAACAGCAGCGGCATCAGCCGCAGCGGTGGTGGCCGCCTCGGTGGTCGCAGCAGCAGCATCGGTCGCAGCCTCAGTGGTCGCAGCAGCGGCATCGGTTGCAGCTTCGGTCGTCGCGGCAGCCGCGTCGGTTGCAGCAGCGGCGGCAGCTTCTTCAGCGGCCTTGGCAGCAGCAGCGGCCGCCTCTTCTTCTGCAGCCTTGGCAGCAGCGGCAGCTTCCTCAGCGGCCTTGGCAGCGGCTTCCTCTGCGGCTTTGGCTTCCGCAGCGGCAGCATCCGCAGCCGCCTGGGCTGCTGCAGCGGCTTCTTGCGCCGGCTTATAGCTGAACTGGTAATAACCACCGCCAGCGGCGAGGATCAGCACAAGGCCAATGATGACGTTCTTGTTCATCTGCATATCTCCATTGCCCGATAACGGGTTGATTGCCCGCAATCTATGACAGAAAACAGCGCGATTGAAAAGACCGCGCCGCGTCGCAGCACATTCCGTCTTGCCAAGGCACGTAAAAGCGGTTGAAGCGGCCCGCTCACAGGTCTATCTTGCGCGCGCTGATCAACCATTTGAAGGACCACCACCATAGCCCGCAGACCTCACAACGCCCCGCCGCAACGCGAAACCGGCCCGCGCATCAATGATCGCATTCGGTCCCCGGAAATTCGTCTGATTGGTGCGGATGGGGAAAACGTCGGCGTCGTGACGCCCGCACGCGCCATGGCCATGGCCGAAGAGGCTGGGCTGGATCTGGTCGAGATTTCTCCGAACGCCGAGCCGCCCGTTTGCAAGATCATGGACTTCGGCAAGTTCAAGTATGAGACGCAAAAGCGCGAGGCCGAGGCCCGCAAAAAGCAGCACATCATCGAGATCAAGGAAATCAAGTTCCGCCCCGGAACCGATACCCATGACTATGATGTGAAGATGCGCTCGGTGCTGAAGTTCCTTGACGAAGGCGACAAGGTGAAAGTCACCCTGCGCTTCCGGGGCCGCGAAATGGCGCACCAGCAGCTTGGTCTGGAATTGCTGAACCGCGTCGCCGCCGATGTGGCCGAGGCTGGAAAGATCGAATCCATGCCGAAACTCGAAGGTCGCCAGATGGTGATGATGGTCTCGCCGAAATAACGGCGCGGTTTTCTTGCTGAAAAATCGGGGCCGCAAGGCCCCTTTTTTATGGCCTGTCCTATCGCAATAGACAGACACCCCGCGCTCCGCTACGCCTTGGCTTGCCGCAGCAACCGATACGCGCCATGCCCGCATCAGACCCCAGACTCGACGCCTTCTTCGCCGAAAACCAGCCGTGGCAGGCCGAACTTTCGGCCCTGCGTGCGCTTTTGCTGGCCGCAGGTCTGGCCGAGGTCTTCAAATGGCGCGGCCCCTGCTACACCCATCTGGGCGGCAATGTCGCCACGCTCTGGGGCTTCAAGGAGGCCTGCGTGATCGGCTTTTTCAAAGGCGCGCTGCTGGCTGATCCCGAAGGGATGCTGATGCCACCCGGACCGAATTCCCGCGCCGTGCGGATGGCGAAATTCACCTCGCTTGCCGCGATCAGCGCCGCAACACCCGCGCTGCAAACCACGATTCAGGCCGCGATTGCCGTCGAAGCGGCAGGCCTGAAAATCGTTTTCAGTAAAGATGATCTGGCCTATCCCGACGAACTTGTCACCGCCCTCGACGAAGACCCCGATCTGGCGCTGGCCTTCGACGCGCTCACCCCCGGACGCAGACGCGGCTACCTGTTGCATTTCGCCCAAGCCAAACACTCCGCCACCCGCACCGCCCGTATCGCCAAATACCGGCCCGCCATTCTGGACGGCAAAGGCATGAACGACCGCTAAGTCAGCCCCCTGTCGCGGGCGCGCCACCCGCTTCGCCCCGATACCCGACAAGGCAGGCCCGCGCCCTGAACCCAGTGCAATCCGAACACGACAAGCCCTCCGCCGCGGCCACCCATACCCCGACAATTTGATTAAAATTGTCATCCTCTCTGCCCAAATATCCCACGGGGGGCGCGGCCTTGGCCGCGTGGGGGTGTGAAACCCCCATCCACCGCCCGCCCCGCAAAACCCTAACAAATCCTTAAAATCTCCCATCAACACATTGATATAAAACATATAAAAATTGTCCCGAACCGGGACCGCCCTATTTCGGCTCCCGCAACTGTGGCCGGGTGGGGATTTCCTTCAACAATCCCCCCACCCCCATCGCCGCAATATCCGCCCCCGAAACCGCAATCCCGCAGGCCAGCCGCTCCAGCACCCAGTCCGCCCCGTTCAGCGCGGGCGAGCGCGCACAGCCCGGCAGCCCCACCACCGCCCGACCGGCCAGCGATCCCAGAAACAGCAGATTGCCCGGATCGACGGGCATGCCGAAGCGCTCCACCACCCCGCCCGCCCGCCGCAGCGCCTCGGGGGCGGTGTCGTGCAGGTCCGAGGTGGCCGATCCGGTCAGGATCAACACCATATCCCCCCCCGCCCGCCCCAGCGCCGCCGCGATGGCCGAGATCCGGTGCGGCACCACCTCTACCCCCGTCAGTCGCATCCCCAAGGCTTGCAGGCGCGCCTCGACCGCCCGCCGACCCTTGGCTGTCAGCTTGTCCTCCTGCCCCGCCACCTCGGTCAGCACCAGCGACGCGGTCCGCATCCCCACAGGCCGCACCCGAACCGCCGCCCGCGCCGCCGCACAGGCCTGCTGCAACGCGCGCACCTCCACGCCATAGGCGATGATCTTGACCGTGCCGACCAAAGTTCCAGCCTGCACCCGCATCAAGGGCGGCAGCGTGGCCAGCGTGATCGACGGGTCAATCAGGTTCAGCGCCAGCACCGCGCCTGCATCCACCTCGACCACCCCCGCGCCGGTGGCGTTCAGATTGACGCGGCCCGTGAACGCCTCGGTCACCCGAAGCCCCTGCCCCAGCGGGTCCGGCACCAAAGCCGCTGCCAGCGCCGAAGCCGCCTCATCTTCGGCCACGTCGCCCGCGTCCAGCCTTGCGGCGACCACATGGTCCACCCCCTCGGCCCGCAGCAGCGCAATCTCGGCGGCCCCCAGAATGATCCCCTTGCGAAGCCGTCCTTGCGTCAGGGACACCGAATGGGCCAGCACCACGCCCAAAGCCTGATCCAGCGGCACCGGCCCAAAGCGCATCAGGCCTGCCTCAGCACAGAGGTGATCTGGGCCAGCACCGAAATAGCAATCTCGGCAGGGGTCTTGGCGCCGATGTCCAGTCCGACGGGGGCATGGATGCGGGCAATCTCGGCCTCGGAGAACCCCGCCCCGGTCAGTCGCGCCACCCGCGCGGCATGGGTCTTTTTCGACCCCAGACAACCCAGATAGAAGGCATCCGACCGCAGTGCAAAGCGGATCGCGGGATCGTCCAGCTTGGGATCATGGGTCAGCGTGACAATCGCGCTACGGCTGTCGGGAGCAAGGGCGGCCAAAGCCTCGTCCGGCCAGTCGTCCAGAATCACCTCGCCGGGAAAGCGCTCGGCGGCGCCAAAGGTTTCGCGCGGGTCGATCAGCGTCGGGTCATAGCCTGCCAGCCGCGCCATCGCCAGCAAGGGCTGCGCGATATGCACCGCCCCCACCACGATCAGCCGCAAGGGCGGGTTATGCGGCGCGATGAAGCGCCCGTCGGCCTCGACCCCCGCCTTGTCCGAGCGCAACCGCGCATCCACCGCCGTATCACGGCCCATCGAAACCAGACCGCGCGACCAGTCCGACAGATTGACCGTATAGGCCACCGCGCGCCGTGCCGCCCGCATCGCCACAAGTGCCTCCAGCAGATCGGCAGGCAGACTTGGTCCCATCTCGGCCACGGGTTCAACCAGCACCTTGATCGTGCCACCGCAGGCCAGCCCGACCGAAAACGCGGTCTCATCCGAGACGCCAAAGGTCAGCAGGCGCGGCACCCCATCGGCCAGTGCCTCAAGCGCCTCGGTCACCACAGCGCCTTCGACACAGCCGCCCGAGACCGACCCCATAATATCTCCCGCCCCCGAGATCGCCAGTTGGCTTCCCGGTTGTCGCGGCGCGGAGCCCCATGTCTCCACCACCGTGGCAAGAGCCGCCCCACGGCCTTGGCGGTGCCAGTCAAGCGCGGTTTCAGGGATCAGATCATGGGTCATGGCGGGCCTCCTGCACGCGACTATGCGTCAGCCCATCATGCCACGCCATTGCCAAAAGGTGGCAAACAGAAACGCCAAAGGCCCCAAGGTTTCCCTTGGGGCCTTCGCCTGCATCACGCGATGCTTATTTCGAGGTTTTCAGCAACGGCGTGATGATCCGCACTGCAACGCGGCGGTTGCGCTTTTCGTCCCCGTCGGTGTCGATCCGCAATTCGCTTTCGCCATAGCCCTGGATCACCATGTTTTCCGGCGGGATGTCGAAATACTCGGTCAGCGCCAGCGCCACGGATTCCGCACGGCGGTCCGACAGGGCAAGGTTCATCGCGGCTTTGCCGACGGCATCGGTATGGCCCTCGATCAGGAACATCTCGGCGGGGTTCTCGTCGATCATCTCCTGCATCAGGCTGCCCAGATCGGCCAGATCTTCGGCCTCATCGGCTTGGATCGCGGAAGAGCCGCTGTCAAAGGTGATCGCATCCACGTCGATGGTGGCTGCCAGCGCGCGCACTTCGGCAATCTCGCGGATCTGGCGCAGGCTGAACTTGCGGCCAATCTTTTCGATATCCTTGGCCGCCAGCGCCGCCTTCAGGTCCGCATCATCGTCTTCGGTCGAGATCACGACCTTGTTCTTGCGCGGTTTCGGCAGGTCTTCGATATAAACCACTTCCTCGGGTTCCAGATCGTCGATCAGCACCAGTTCGCGGCCCAACTCGTCATACTGCGCACGGCGCAGCACGCGTCCCGTGGCATCGCGGATGGTCACGATCTGGGTGCCGTCACGGCGCTCGACGATGGTGCGGGTGGACCCATCGCGGAAGGTTTCGGTCCGAACGGTCGATCCGGGCTGGCGGATGACGGTGTCATCGTCCTTGTAGACCTGATAGGTGCCATCGGGATTCAGCACGACCACGCGATCCCCGGTGTTCGAGACTACGCGACGGTCACGCTTGTCGCGCTCGTTGTCGATGTCGTTGATGATGGTGCCGACCACCAGCGCGCCCAGCGCAATCAGTCCCACCTTTTCAAGATCGGAGAGGCCGGATTTCTTGCCGTCACCGACAGCCCGCGGAGCAGCCGCAAATTCCTGCGACGAGGTGCGGGTGGTTTCTTCGGTCAATACCTCGGTCACGCTGCCAATCGCACCCGCTGCAGGGGCAATATCTTGCAGGGCCACAGCTTCGCCTTCGGTTTGCGGAGTTTCGGCCAAGGCGGCGGCCGCTTCGATTGCCGTCGGATCAATCTGGTCCGGCTCGGTCAGAAGCTCGGACAGGCTTTCGACTTCGGCCTCGGAGACAACGGGGACATCGATCGGCGCAACATCGTCAGCCACGACCGGCTCGGCGGTTCGCAGACCGGCCGCAGGATCTGCCAAGGTGCCGTCTTCCTCGACTTTCAACTCGGCCTCGGCCTCGGCCAAAGCCTGCGCGGCGGCCTCATCTTCTACCTGTGCAGCGTCAGCCTCTGCCTGTGCAGCAGCATCAGCCTCTGCCTGTGCAGCAGCATCAACCTCTGCCTGCGCGGCAGCATCAACCTCTGCCTGCGCGGCAGCGTCAGCCTCTGCCTGTGCAGCAGCGTCAGCCTCTGCCTGTGCAGCGGCGTCATCTTCTGCCTGTGCGGCAGCCTCTGCCTCTGCCTGCGCGGCAGCATCAGCCTCTGCCTGTGCGGCAGCATCAGCCTCTGCCTGTGCAGCAGCATCAGCCTCTGCCTGTGCAGCAGCCTCAGCCTCTGCCTGTGCAGCAGCTTCGGCCTCTGCCTGTGCAGCGGCGTCAGCCTCTGCCTGTACAGCAGCATCAGCCTCTGCCTGTGCAGCGGCGTCAGCCTCTGCCTGTGCAGCGGCGTCAGCCTCTGCCTGTACAGCAGCATCAGCTTCTGCCTGTGCGGCAGCTTCGGCTTCTGCCTGTGCAGCAGCTTCGGCTTCTGCCTGTGCAGCAGCTTCGGCTTCTGCCTGTGCGGCAGCGTCAGCTTCTGCCTGTGCAGCAGCTTCAGCCTCTGCCTGTGCGGCGGCCTCAGCCTCTGCCTGTGCGGCGGCCTCAGCCTCTGCCTGTGCGGCAGCGTCAGCTTCTGCCTGTGCAGCAGCTTCAGCCTCTGCCTGTGCGGCGGCCTCAGCCTCTGCCTGTGCAGCAGCCTCGGCCTCTGCCTGTGCAGCAGCCTCGGCCTCTGCCTGTGCAGCAGCCTCGGCCTCTGCCTGTGCAGCGGCGTCAGCCTCTGCCTGTGCGGCAGCTTCGGCTTCTGCCTGCGCGGCAGCCTCGGCCTCGGCGGCGATTGCGGCTTCGATGGCCATCGCGGCGTCTATGTAATCACCGGGATTGCATTCCGCGCCTTCGCTGGGGGCACACAGCACAGACCCGTCTGCAGCCACCACATAACCGTCGGCGGTCAGGGTCTGCGCCATCAGGGGCCATGGCTGCACGTTGAATACGGCAAGCGACAAGGCGGTGGTCGAGCTTAACAGGCGTTTCATAAGACTTCCTTTTCAAACTTGGGCGGCGATCAGCTGGTCTGCATCACACGGGATGATGCAGCACTGATATGAGCAATGAACAGTGCCGCGATGTGATATGCGATAGCAGCGCCGCAGATGCCCCGTCAATCAGCAGGTCTTTGCCACGTTATCACCTAGCAAGCGCATCAGGCGCGACTTTTCGCCGCCATCGCGAGGGTCCGAGATCACGCGCGCCAATGTCTCCAGCGAGGTGATCGAGTGACCCGCGCGAAACGCGTGAACATGGGGCAACATGGCGCGGATGCCCGAGGCTTTCGGTGCGAATCCCTCCCAGCGCAGCAGCGGGTTCAGCCAGATCAGGCGGCGGCAGGACAGGCCCAGCCGTTCTGTCTCAAGGCCCAGCGCGCCGGCATCGTCACGGTCCAGCCCGTCGGTGATCAGCAGCACCACCGCCCCCTGCCCCAGCACACGGCGCGACCAGTCGCGGTTGAAATCGCGCAAACATGCCCCGATCCGCGTGCCACCCGACCAGTCCTGCGCCTCGGTCCCTGCAGCGGCAAGGGCTGCATCCACATCGCGGGTGCGCAGGTGCCGCGTGATATTGGTCAGCCGCGTGCCGAAGGTGAAGGCGTGAACCTTGGCCCAGCCTTGCCCGCGCCGGTTCGCCACCGCATGCACGAAATGCAGCGCAAGGCGCGAATATTGGCTCATGGACCCCGAAATATCGCACAGCACCACCAGATTGGGCCAGCGTTCCTTCGGAGATTTCAGTGCCAGATGCGTGATCTCGCCCCCCTGCCGCAGCGCCCCGCGCAACGTGCGCGCAGCGTCAATGCGCGGCCCAGCGCCCGCCCCCATCCGCCGCGTGACCAAGGGCTTTACCGGCAGCGACATCCGCGCCAGCACACGGCGCGCCTCGGCCACTTCCTCGGCCGACATCTGCTCGAAATCCAGCGTTTTCAGCCGTTCCTCATGGCTCATGGTGGCCGAAGCGTCGATCTCGATCTGCACCTCTTCGTCCTTGGTCGAGGGCGGGAATTCCGGCGCGGGCATCTCGGCCCCATTCAGCAGCGCCTGTGCGGCGCGCTTTTCCGCAGGCATCGGCGCGCGGTCATCCTGCACCCCGCGGATCGAGGGGAAGAGCATCGACATCATATGTTCCAGATAGCGCGGATCGCGCCAGAACAGCCGGAACACCTGCTCGAACACCGCGCGTTCCTCGGGGCGGCTGATGAAACAGGCGGCAAGGACGTGGCGGAAATCGTCTTGCCCCGAAAACCCCGCCGCCATTACGGCGCGCACCGCATCCACCACCCGCGCAGGGCCGACCGGCAGACCCGCCACCCGCAAGGCCCGCGCGAAATGCGTCAGGTTATGCGTCAGCCTGCCTTCAACCTCATCAACCACGCAAAGCCCTCACCCTTTCAAGGTTCTGGACATGCACCGCCTCGTAGGGCGTGAAATAATGCAAGACGCCAGCCTTGACCCAAGGTCCGATGGCCGTCGTCATCTGCGCGGGCGCAGCCTGTTGCAGCAGGCGGATATAGTCGGCGGTCGCGGTCAGCAAATCAGGCCCATAGCCGCCAATCCCGATCACGACGTCCGAGCCGTGATTGGGCAGCACCCATTCGGGTTGCAACGCCGACAGCCGCGCCAGATCGGCCAGATGCGTCTCGAAATCCTCGGGCGCGCCCACATAGGTCACGCAATCCTCGACCGTATCGCCCGCCAGCAGCACGCGGCGTTCGGGTAGCCAGATCACGCAGGCATCGTCGGAATGGATATTCGCCTCGATCAGTTCTACCTGCTCGCCGCCCAAAGACAACACCAGCCGCCCCGAAAAGGTGGTATCGGGCAGGATCAGCGGGCAGATCGCGGGCGCACCGTGAAAGCTGCCATCCTCGATCCCCGCCTTGTGCGCGGCCAGATGCGCCATTGTGCGTTCGGTGGCGATGATCTGGCAGCCCGCAAAAGCCTCGGTCCCCGCCACATGGTCCAGATGCCAATGCGACAGCACCACGCGGATATGCCGCACGCCCCGCGCCTGCAAAGCCTCACGGATAAACCGCCCATGCGGCACAGAGACATGCGTGTCATAGACAATCGCCTGATCCCCCGCGACCAAGGCATAAGAGGCGATCCCCAAGGACAGCGCCCCGTCGTCAACCCAGTTCGGACCATCGGCAAAGCGATGGCCTTCGATGCGCCCGTCGTAAAAGGCCAGTATCCCCGCCTGTGCCTCGATGATCCGCAGATGTGACAGCATCACAGCGCCAATCCCTTGCGGACCTCGTCCAGCATCCGGCTGGCCTCATGCCCCGACAGGCGCTGAATGTCGTCCTGATATTTCAGGATCGCGCCCAGCGTGTCGGCGATGACATCGGGCGACAGCGCGATCACATCCAGCGCCAGAAGGCAGCGCGCCCAGTCGATGGTTTCGGCCACACCGGGCCGCTTGAACAGATCCTCGCCGCGCAGGCGCTGGATGAAACCCACCACCTCGGCCGACAGTTGCGCGGGCGCTTCGGGGACGCGGGCGCGCAGGATTTCAAGCTCGCGCTCAAAGGCGGGGTAATCGACCCAATGATAAAGGCAGCGCCGCTTCAGCGCGTCATGCACCTCGCGCGTGCGATTCGAGGTCAGGATCACGATGGGGGGCTCGGGGGCCTTGATGGTGCCAAGCTCGGGGATGGTGACCTGAAAATCCGAAAGCGCCTCCAGCAGAAAGGCCTCGAACGGCTCATCCGCACGGTCCAGCTCGTCGATCAGCAGCACGGGCGCGCCACCGGGTTGCGGGCGCATCGCAGCCAGCAAGGGCCGCTCGATCAGGAATTCCTCGGTGAACAGGCCGGCCTTGCCGATCGCATGGCCGCCCGACAAACCGGACCCCGCCTCGGCGGCCCGAATGGCGATCATCTGGGCGGCAAAGTTCCATTCCGCCACCGCCGATCCGGCATCCAAGCCTTCATAGCATTGCAAACGGATCAGCCGCCGCCCCAAGGCAGCCGCCACCGCCTTGGCGATCTCGGTCTTGCCAACCCCCGCCTCGCCCTCCAGAAACAGGGGCCGCCCCAGCTTCAGCGCCAGAAACACCACGGTCGACAGCGCGCGCGATGACACATAGCCCTGCCCCGCCAGCATAGCCTCGACCCCGTCTATCGTCGCAATCGCCTGCACCGCCATCCCCCCGCTTTGTGCAATGCTTAGGCCCACAACAGGCAGGGTCAAGCACCCCCCGCCGCCCTAGGACCAAAGCACAAGGGCAATCCATACCCACCCGCAGCACTGGCCGCAGGCGGCAGAAGCCTCCGGCGGGAGTATTTGGGCCAAGATGAAACCCAAGTGCCAAGCCGCCACAGCGATTCCCCCTTCCTTCCCCATCCTCTTCGCTTAAATATCCCCGCCGGAGGCCCCGGCCTACACACGCACTCCGGCATCAGGATAAACCATGCGCGCCCTTGCCATCCTTTGCGTCAAGAACGAGGGCGCGTTCCTGCTGGAATGGCTGGCGCATCACCGCGCCACGGGGTTCACCGATGTTCTGGTGTTTTCCAACGATTGCAGCGATGGCACCGATCTGATGCTGGACCGGCTGGCCGCAATGGGCTGGCTGACCCATGTCCGCAACGACGGCCAGCACCCCGAAGGGCCACAATGGGCCGCGCTCAAGGCTGCCGACAAGCACCCGCTGCTGCGCGCCGCCGATTGGGTGCTGGTTCTGGATATCGATGAATTCGTAAATATCCATGTCGGCGCGCGGCGTCTGCCCGATCTGCTGGCCGCTTTGCCCGAGGCCACCGCCATTCCGCTGACATGGCGGATGTTCGGTAATGCGGGGGTTGTCCGTTACACCGATGCCCCCGTGACCGAGAGTTTCACCCGCGCCGCGCCCGCCGCTATCGGCTGGCCGTGGCGGGCGCAGTTGTTCAAGACGCTGTTTCGCAACGATGGCAGTTACCGCAAACTGGGGGTGCATCGCCCGCGCAGTCCCGATCCTGCGCGCATGGACCAGCAACGCTGGTTCGATGGCGCGGGGCGCGCTTTGCCCGACAGCTATCGCACGGGACGGATTTTTGCGGATTACACCCGTGACAGCTATGGGCTGGTGCAGTTGAACCATTACGCCTTGGGCGCGATGGAAAGCTATCTGCTGAAATGCGACCGTGGCCGTGCCAACCGCGAGGCATCCAGCTTTGACATGGGCTATTGGGTAGAGCGCAATTTCAGCGCGGTCGAGGATCGCTCGATCCTGTCCCTGCCCAGCGCGGACCTGCGGTCCGAACTGCACGGCGATATAGTCTTGGGGCCTTTGCACAGGCAGGCGGTCGCGTGGCGCAAGGGCCGGATTGCAGAGCTTTTGCAGGCAGAGCCTTGGCGTGCATTGCTGGGGCGGCTGCTGATGACACCCGCATCCCGCACCCTGACGCAGCAAGAGGCAAAATCCATATTCTCGTATCAGATCAAGGGCGAAGCGGACGATCCTTCCCCCAGATAGTGAACGCAGCAGGAAACAATCCTGCCGGATTGTGCAGCGCCAGACACCGAAGATACCGGCTTGCGCCCTTGCCCGAATCCCCGTTCCGCGCGACACTCGCTGCGGGCGGAGTTCTATGTTTTGCTTGCTGTCCCTTGCCTCATTCCCGCCCGCCGGTTCTTGCCGACCTTGTCAATATCATACCCGTGAAAGCCGCCCATGCCCGACGTGACCATGCCAGAGCCTGCTCTGCCAGACGCAAAACCGGCTCAGATCGGGGTGCCGACGGATGCGGCGGCGGCCACGGACCGCGCAAGCTGGCTGGAGATCATGGGCCGGATCGGGGCAGAGGAAGGCGGGTTTGATCCGGTGGGGGATCGGCATTGGGCCTTGCTGGTCGAAGATGGCCCGACCCTTATGGTGAGCTTTGAAACCATCGAAACCGCGCGGGCGCGGGCCGGGCAGATGCCTTTGGCGCATGATTTTGCCGCCGCACGGGGATGGTCGCATCTGTGCCTGATCGCGGATGGCGCGACATGGTATCGTGATCCCGCTGTCTATGCATATTTTGACCGGCTGGTGGATGACTGCTTCTTCGATGGCTTTGATCAGGTGCTGTTTTACGGTGCGGGGATGGGGGCCTATGCGGCCTGCGCCTTTGCGGTGACGTCGCCGGGGGCAATGGTGCTGGCGCTGAACCCGCGGGCCACGCTGGACCCGTCGCAGGCGATCTGGGACAGTCGCAACGCCGGAGCGCGGCGTCTGGATTTCACCTCGCGCTATGGCTATGCGCCCGACATGCTGGAGGGGGCGGGCCGCGTGGCGCTGATCTACGATCCGACCCTGCGCGAAGACGCGATGCATAGCGCCCTGTTCCGTGCGCCCTATATCACCCGCCTGCCCGCCCGCCACATCGGTGAACGGGCAGAATCATCACTGCTTGGCATGGAGATACTTTCCGGCCTGATCGAGGCGGCAATGGCAGGAACGCTGGATCTTGCCCATTTTGCAACGGCATGGCGGGCGCGGCGCAGCTATGGTCCCTATCTGCGCGCAATCCTGAACAAAGCCGCCTTGGCAAAACGCCCGAGGCTTGAGGTGATGATCTGCCGTTCGGTCACTGGCCGTCTGCGCGCACCGGGCTTTGCGCGGCGCTTGGCGGCGCTGGCACCGCCGCAGGGCGGGCTTGATCCGGCCTAGTAAGTCTCGGCCAGACTCCACAGATCGGCGGCGCGGGCCTGCGTCAGACGGGCGCGGCAGCCGTAAATCACCATCGGCTCTGCCGATCCACCGTGCATGACATAGCCTTCCGCAGCACAGGCCGCGTCACGATAGGCAATCCAGGCACGCTGGGCTGTTTTCAGATTGGCCGCGGCCCCTTGTTCGGCTTTGGGCAGATCGGCGTCGATCTGCTTCATCATCGCCATCGCAGCCTTGTAGGCCGCATTCAGATCGGCATCCGCCGAAATCCAGTCCTGTTCGGCGCAAAAGGTCAGTTCGACCTGCGCCATCGTATTGGCGCACTCCACATCCTGAGCGGCAAGGGGCGTGGCCACACAGCAAAGCACAAAGGCAAGTCGGCGCATCGGAAGACTCCATTCTTTGTGCAAAGACTAGCGGCGCTGCCACCGGCCGCAAGCGGTCTTACAGGCCCAGCGCCGCCTTGGCCCGCACGGCAGCCGTATCAAACCCCGCTTCAAGCACCGGATCAATGCCGCGACAGCCTGCGACCACCCTCTCGGCCCAAGCGACATAGGCCGCGCTGCGGGAAGGCTCCCAATAGACCGGCGGGCTTTCGGCCAAGGCCGTCAGGTTGGAGGCCTTGTCGGCAAGCTTGATCCGCTTGGCCCCGTCCGACTTCAAGCCAGCCGTTTGCTCTTGCACCTCTTTGCGCCGGGCCTTGGGCAAGGATTTGTCATCCGTCACCTCCAGCACCAAACCCGCCACCCTGTCACCGAACATCAGGGCAATATCGGCAGCCGTGCCATCGGTATCCTCGACCACGTCGTGCAGCAGCGCCGCGATCACCACATCTTCATCCGCCAAGGGGCTGCGGGACACCCGTTCGGCGACATCGATCACATGGTTCACATAGGGTTCAGCATTGGCACCTTTGCGGCGCTGATGCACATGTTTGCGCGCGGCATAGGAGACCGCTTCGATCAATCGGGACATGGAAATCCTTTCCAGACAGGCCTGAGCGCTGACGGCAAAGCTTGCGTCAGGTGGCTTGGGCAATTTTGAGGGAGTGCGGGCGGCGTTTTACACCAACCCACAGCCGCAGCCTGACATGCAGATGCCTATCCTGCAAGGCCGAACCGCATTTCCCCTAGAAAATCCGCCCCGATTGCGCTAGGGCGCGAGCATGATGCAAAGCCTCACGCTCCGCCGCCCCGATGACTGGCACCTGCACCTGCGCGATGGCGCGATGCTGCAAGGTGTCTTGCCCGAAACCGCGCGCCATTTCGCCCGCGCTATCATCATGCCGAACCTTGTGCCGCCCGTTGTGACCGGCGCGCAGGCGGCGGCCTACCGCGACCGGATTCTGGCAGCACTGCCCGAAGGCGCGCGGTTTGAACCGCTGATGACGCTTTATCTGACCGAAGGCACCGATGCCGCCGATGTCGCCGCAGCAGCAGCCTCGGGTCTGGTGAAGGCGGTAAAGCTTTATCCGGCGGGGGCCACGACCAACTCGCATTCCGGTGTGAAGGATTTTGATAAGGTTCAGGGCGTTCTGGAAAAGATGGCCGAGATCGGCCTGCCCCTTTGCCTGCACGGTGAGGTCACCGACAGTGCGGTGGATATATTCGACCGCGAGGCCGTGTTCATCGACAGCGTGCTTGATCCCCTGCGCCGCCGCATCCCCGGCCTTCGCGTGGTGATGGAGCATATCACCACCGAGGAAGGCGTGGCCTATGCCCGCGCCGGTGGTCCCGACCTTGCCGCGACGATCACCACGCATCACCTGATCATCAACCGCAACCACATTCTGGCCGGTGGCATCAAGCCGCACTACTATTGCCTGCCAGTGGCGAAGCGTGAAAAGCACCGCCTTACCTTGCGCGCCGCCGCCACCAGTGGCGAAGCGCGCTTTATGCTGGGCACCGACTCGGCCCCGCATGTGGACGCCCTGAAAGAACACGCCTGCGGCTGTGCGGGCTGCTTTACCGCGACCAACACCATGCCCCTTCTGGCGCATGTGTTCGAAGAGGAAGGCGCATTGGACCGGCTGGAGGCGTTTACTTCGCTGAACGGTCCGGCCTTTTACCGCCTGCCGGTGAACGAAACCACGCTGACGCTGGTGAAACACGAATTGCCCCAGACCTTCCCCGAGAAAATCCTGACCGAGGCCGGACCCGTCACCGTGTTCAACCCCGGCTTCCCCGTGCATTGGCACGTCGAACCCTAAGCCAAGAAAAATCTTCGTCCGAAGATTTTTCGCCCCCCGAAGAATTTTCGGACGAAAATTCTTCTCTGCCGCCGCCCCGAAAAGGACCCGCCATGATCCCGACCGCCTTCCCGCCCCGTGAAGAAATCGCCCGCCTGACCGCCCGCGCGCTCTTGGAAATCAAGGCGGTGCATTTCAACGCCGAAACCCCCTTCACGCTGGCCTCAGGCCTGCCCAGCCCGACCTATATCGACTGCCGCAAGCTGATCTCTTACCCGCGCATCCGCTCGACCCTGATGGATTTCCTGACCGTCACCGTGATGCGCGACGCAGGCTTCGAGGCGTTCGACAACATCGCAGGCGGTGAAACCGCAGGCATCCCCTTCGCCGCCCTTGTGGCCGAGCGTATGGCCCTGCCGATGACCTATGTGCGCAAAAAGCCCAAAGGCTATGGCCGCAACGCCCGCATCGAAGGGGCGATGACCGAAGGCCAGCGCGTGCTGCTGGTGGAAGATCTGACCACCGACGGCGGCTCCAAACTCTCCTTCGTCGATGCCATCCGTGAAACCGGGGCCACCTGCGCCCATACGGCAGTGATTTTCTACTACGGCATCTTCCCCGAAACCACCCAGCGCCTTGCCGATCACGGCGTGGCCCTGCACCATCTTTGCACATGGTGGGACGTGCTGGCCGAGGCCCGCGCGCAAGGCGCGTTCGATGCGGCAACGCTGGCCGAGGTCGAGGTGTTCCTGAACGATCCCCGTGCATGGCAGGCTGCCCGCGCGGCGCAATAGGCCCGATCTATTCTGAAGATAAATCTGGGGATGGCTTGGGGATAACTCCAAGCCTTTCTCGTGATTCTGGTGGAAATTTGCCAAAACCTCCCCCAGATGTGGTAGGATGCTATCGGTGACACCGCGATAAGTCGACTGCCATGCGACTTATCCCCAGACTTGCTCATGGATTGCCGCGCGCCGGATTGGGGATTAGTCACGCATCTGACCCAGAGGATGACCATGACCGAAATCGCCGCCCTGCGCCCGATGCTGCCCGCCGCCCCCACGCCAGATGCCGAGGTTCTGCCGCATAATATCGAGGCCGAGCAGCAGCTTCTGGGCGCGATCCTGACCAATAACGATGTCTATGATCGCATCGCATCGCTGGTAAAGCCCGAGCATTTCTTTGACCCCGTGCATCAGCGCATCTACGAACGCGCCGCCGCCCGCATCCAGAAAAACGCGCTGGCCACCCCTGTCACGCTGAAGCCGTTTTTCGAGGATGACGCAGGGCTGAAGGAACTGGGCGGCCCCGCCTATCTGGTGCGTCTGGCGGGGGCCGCGATTTCGGCCTATGCCGCGCGGGATTACGCGCAGATGATCTATGATCTGGCGGTGCGGCGCGAGTTGATCGCCTTGGGCCGCGATATTTCCGCCAAGGCCGCCAAGGTGGAAATCCACTCCGAACCCAAGGAACAGATCATCGAGGCCGAACAGCGGCTTTACAAGCTGGGCGAACAGGGCGTAGCCGAACGCGGCTTTCAGTCCTTCCTCAAGGCCGTCACCGATGCCGTGAACGTCGCCAACGCCGCCTATCAGCGCGACGGTGGCCTTGCTGGCATTTCCACCGGCCTGATCGATCTGGACAAGAAACTGGGCGGTTTGCACCCCTCTGACCTTCTGATCCTTGCCGGTCGCCCCTCGATGGGCAAGACCTCGCTGGCCACCAACATCGCCTTCAACGTCGCCAAAGCCTACAAGCGCGGGCGCACCCATGATGGCAGCGAAGGCGCGGTTGAGGGTGGCGTTGTGGGCTTTTTCAGCTTGGAAATGAGCGCCGAACAACTTGCCGCCCGTATCCTGTCAGAAGCCTCCGAAGTCCCGTCCGAACAGATCCGGCGCGGCGACATGACGGAACAGGAATTCCGCCGCTTTGTCGAAGCCGCCAAAAGCCTTGAATCCTGCCCGCTTTACATCGACGACACCCCCGCCCTGCCGATCAGCCAAGTCGCCGCCCGCGCCCGCCGCCTGAAACGCACGCACGGGTTGGACGTGCTGATGATCGACTACCTGCAACTGCTGAAAGGCTCTTCGCGCGGGGGGGAGCAGAACCGCGTGCAGGAAGTCTCGGAAATCACCCAAGGCCTGAAGGCCATCGCCAAAGAGTTGAATATCCCCGTGATCGCGCTGTCCCAGCTCTCGCGTCAGGTCGAATCCCGCGAGGACAAACGCCCGCAACTCAGTGACCTGCGCGAATCCGGATCGATCGAGCAGGACGCCGACGTGGTGATGTTCGTCTACCGCGACGAATATTACAAAGAACGCGAAAAGCCGGGCGATCACGAGTTGGAAAAGATGGCGCAATGGCAGGTCATCATGGAACAGGTCCATGGCAAGGCCGAAGTCATCATAGGCAAACAACGCCACGGCCCCATCGGATCGGTGGAACTGTCCTTCGAAGGACGCTTCACCCGCTTTGGCAACCTTGCAAAGCAATGGCAGGGCAGCGGCCCCAATGACGTGGGCTTCTGACAGGATACGGTCTGCATTCCAGATCGCCGGAAGTGAGTCGGGGTAAACCCCGACCTACGCCCCCGCCGGAAACATTTGACGGTAGGTCGGGGTTCACCCCGACTCGCCACGCCCCCCGCCGGACACACTCGACCGTAGGTCGGGGTTCACCCCGACTCGCCACGCCCACGCTCAACTCACCCGGATTGGATCGCGCAACAGCCGCAGCCCGTTCAGCACCACCAGCAAGGTGCCGCCCTCGTGGCCGATCACGGCAACCGGCAGCGGCAGTTCGAAGAACAGCCCGCCCGTCACCAGCACCAGCATCGCGCCGATGGCAAATCCCAGATTCTGCCGGATGATCCGCGACGTGCGGCGCGCAAGCTGATGCGCCAAGGCCAGACGCGACAGATCCTCGGACAGCAGCGCTACCTCGGCGGCCTGCAGCGCCACCTCGCTGCCCGCCATGCCCATGGCAATGCCCACATCCGCCCGCGCCAAAGCTGCGGCATCGTTCACCCCGTCGCCGACAAAGGCCACCGCGCCCTTGGCCGCCAGCGCATCGACCAGCCGCACCTTGTCCTCGGGCAAAAGCCCGGCGTGGATTTCATCCTCCCGCAGCCCCAAGCCGGTGCCGATCCGCAGCGCCACCGTGCGGCGGTCGCCCGTCATCATCACGATATCCTGTGCGCCCGCCGCCCGCAGCGCCGCGATGCCGGCCTTGGCCGAGGCGCGCGGCGTATCGGCCACCGCCACCGCCCCTATGACCTGCGCGCCCCGCCCCAGATAGACCAGCGTTTGCGACTCGCGTCGCAGCGCGTCAAACGCCGCGCCTTCCGCCCGCGCCCCCATCCGCGCCAGCATCCGCTCGTTTCCGGCCCAGATCTGCCCCGCGGCATCCCGTCCTGTGATGCCTTCGCTGGGGGCGGCCTGCACCTCTGTCACCGGCGCAGGCGTCACGCCCCGATCTTGCGCCGCCCGCAAAACTGCTGCGGCAATATGATGTTCGGAATGGCTTTCGATCCCTGCCAAAAGCCGCAGCACTTCGGCCTCGCTTTGGCCATCGGCTGCGACGATTGCGCCGACTTCGGCCCGCCCCGTGGTCAGGGTTCCGGTCTTGTCAAAGGCATAGGCCCGCACCGTCGCAAGCGTTTCAATCGCCGCCCCGCCCTTGAACAGCACCCCGCCGCGCGCCGAAGCCGACAGCGCCGACAGAATCGCCGCAGGCACCGAAATCACCACCGCACAGGGACTTGCCGCCACCAGCACCGTCGCCGCGCGGTAAAGCGCGTCCGGTTGGCTCCAGCCCAGCCACAGCAGCACCGCATAGACCGCAACCGAGCCGACCAGCACCGCCACCGTATAGCGCGCGCCGAACCATTCCGAGAACCGCTCGGACGGGGCTTTCATCGCCTGCGCCTGCGTGACCAGCAGGATCATCCGCGCCACCGTGCTTTCGGCCAGCGTCTTGGTGACATGCATCACCAGAACCCCGTGCAGGTTGACCGTAGCCTCATGCACCAGGGCGCCTGCCACCTTGGCCACAGGCTCGGCCTCGCCGGTGATGGTGCTTTCGTCCACCTCGCCCGCGCCATCCACAACGCGGCCATCCACCGGCACCCTTGCGCCGGGGCGCAGCACCAGCCGGTCGCCCACCGCCAGTTCGGCCACCGCAACCTCGCTGACCATACCATCCGCATCCAGACGCAGCGCGGTTTCGGGCCGCAGCGCCATCAGCGCCTCGACCGCGCGGCGGGCCTTGCCCATCGCCCGATGCTCCAGCGTTCCTGACAGCGAGAACAGCGCCAGCAGCACCGTCCCCTCCAGCGCCGCCCCGACCTGCGCCGCAGCCAGTGCCGCGATCACCATCAGCAAATCGATATCCAGCCGGAACTTGCCGAAAAGCTCTGCCAAAGCCTCCCACGCTGCGGGAACCCCGCCTGCAAGATAGGCGATCACCAGACCCGCAAGCGTGACCTGATCGGGCAGATCGATAACGAAACGGTCGATCAAGGCCAAGCCAAGGCCAAAGATCGTGGCCAAGGTCAGGCCCATCATGCGGTCGTCTTCGTCCATCGCGCCCCTGCCCATTTGATCAAAGCCAACTTGCGCCGCAGCAGAGCCGCGCGCAAGGGGCCGGAGGCCGCCGCCGCATACCTCTGGTTGCGGCATTTCGCCGGTTTTTGGCGCTGCGATGCGTGCAACTTGCTTGAACGCGAATTCCCCCTTGACCCTAGCCCCGCGCCTGTCAAAAACCCCCAATGGCCACAGCATCCCTTACCATCGACCTCGACGCCATCGCCGCCAACTGGCGCGCCTTGGACAAAGCTTCCGCTTCCGGCGTGCAAACCGCCGCCGTGGTCAAGGCTGATGCCTATGGCCTTGGTGTCGCACGGGTGGCGCGCACATTGGCCCATGCCGGTGCGCGGCGCTTTTTTGTGGCCGTCACCGAAGAGGGCGCGACCCTGCGTCAGGCGCTTGGGCCGGGGCCGCAGATCTGCATCCTGTCGGGGCATATGGCGGGTGATACCGACATGATCCACGATCTTGACCTGACGCCGATGCTGAACTCGGTCGAGCAGATCACCCGGCATCTGGAATCGCTGCCCGGCCATCCCTTTGGCGTGCAGCTTGATACCGGCATGAACCGGCTTGGCATGGAAGAGGCCGAATGGGAGGCCGTGGCCCCCTTTGTGCTTGAGGCCGGTCCCGAATTGCTGATGTCGCACCTTGCCTGTGCGGACGAGCCTGACCATGCCCTGAACGAGATTCAACTGGCGAATTTCCACGCCATGACCGATGGCACCGGCCTGCCGCGGTCTTTGGCTGCGACGGGAGGCATCCTGCTGGGTCCGCGCTATCACTTCGATCTGACCCGCCCCGGTGTCGGGCTATACGGCGGCAGTCCTTACGAGGCTGCGCGCCCCGTGGTGACGCTGTCGCTGCCGGTGATCCAGACCCGCGATGTCGCAGTGGGCGAGCCTGTGGGCTATTCCTGCACTTGGGTGGCCGAGCGGCCTTCAGTGGTGGCGACGGTTGCGGCAGGCTATGCCGACGGGCTGTCGCGCGGGCTGTCGAACAATGCGGTGCTGTGGGATGGCGATACGCCCTGCCCGCTGATCGGGCGGGTGTCGATGGATCTGATCACGGTGGATGTGACCCATCTGCGGGCGGTTCCGCGCCATCTGGACATCATCGGGCCGAACCAAAGCATCGATGCTCTGGCCGGTGCCGCAGGCACCATCGGCTATAACATCCTGACCGCGCTTGGCCCGCGCTATGCCCGCCGCTATGTCGAGGGAGCTGCATGAGCGTGACCGCCCTTGCCACGCGGCCCTTGGCGGCTTTGGGCCGTCCGGTGCTGCATGCGCTGGCCTCGGTCGGGCGGGTGACGCTGTTTGCAGCGCAGGTGCTGGCCGCGCTGTTCCGCCCGCCGTTCTATCTGCGCGAGTTCGGCCACAGCCTGATGCAGATCGGCTGGTTTTCGCTGCCGATGGTCGGGCTGACCGCGCTGTTCACGGGGGGCGCGCTGGCGCTGCAGATCTATTCCGGCGGCGCGCGCTTCAATGCGGAATCCGTGGTTCCCAGCATCGTCGCCATCGGCATGGCGCGCGAGCTTGGCCCCGTGCTGGGCGGGCTGATGGTGGCGGCGCGCGTGGCCTCGTCCATCGCCGCCGAGATCGGCACGATGAAAGTCACCGAACAGATCGACGCGCTGGTGACGCTTTCGACCAACCCGCTGAAATATCTGGCCGTTCCGCGCGTTCTGGCCGCCACCTTGGCCGTGCCGGTGCTGGTGGGTGTGGGCGATAGCATCGGCATCGCGGGGGGCTGGCTGGTGGGGATCACGCGGCTGGATTTCAACTCGGCCACTTATCTGAAGAACACGGTGGACTTTCTGGAGTTCTGGGATGTGGGATCGGGCCTTGTGAAAGGCGCGGTGTTCGGGGCGATTGTGGCGCTGATGGGCTGCTATTTCGGGATGAATTCGGCCCGTGGCGCGCAGGGCGTGGGGGCCGCGACGAAAAAGGCCGTGGTGACAGCCTCGATCATGATTCTGGCCGCCAACTATGCCCTGACAGAGATGTTTTTCACCTCATGATTACCCTCTCCGGCGTCACGAAAACCTTTGGAGCGAACCGCGTCTTGCGGGGGATTGATCTGACGATTCCGTCGGGTGAAAGCATGGTGATCATCGGCGGGTCCGGCACGGGCAAATCGGTGCTGCTGAAGTGTATCCTTGGCCTTGTGCATCCCGATGCCGGCACCATCAGCCTTGATGGGCAGGATGTGGCGACAGCCGACCGCGATGCGTTTCTGGCGCGGTTCGGCATGCTGTTCCAAGGCGGCGCGCTGTTTGACTCGTTGCGGGTCTGGGAGAATGTGGCGTTTCGCCTGCTGCGCGGCGCGACCAAACTGCCCAAGGCCGAAGCCCGCGCGATTGCCATCGAAAAGCTGCGCCGCGTCGGGCTGAAACCGGAAACCGCCGATATGTTTCCGGCCGAACTCTCGGGAGGCATGCAAAAGCGCGTGGGCCTAGCCCGCGCCATCGCCGCCGAACCTGAGATCATCTTCTTTGACGAACCCACCACCGGCCTTGATCCGATCATGGCGGGCGTCATCAATGAACTGATCCGCGAGATCGTGGTGGAAATGGGTGCGACAGCCATGACCATCACGCATGACATGTCCTCGGTGCGTGCGATTGCCGACCGCGTGGCGATGCTGCATGACGGGGTGATCCAATGGACCGGCCCCGTGGCGGATCTGGACTCCACATCAGATCCTTACGTGCAACAGTTCATCCACGGCCGCGCGCATGGGCCGATTGAAAGCGTGCGATAGGGTGCGTGACAAGCACGCACCCTACCCTCCGGTTTCATCTTGGCGATAAATACTCCCGCCGGAGGCTCCCTCCGCCAGCGGCAGAAGCCTCCGGCGGGGATATTTATGCAAAGAGGATGGGCGGAACCGTTCAAGGTGAAGGGTAGGGTGTGTGCTTTGCACGCACCGACGCGACGGGGACCAGAGGGAGACAGCAAGATCGGTGTGCAGTTCGGGCCTGTGATGCTTGCCCTGCGCGCGATGGCCATCTAGTCTTGCCGCAAGTCAGGGTTGAACGGGGTGGCAGGAATGGGCGCGGCACCGCAGGACAATCACCACTGTTTCAAGGGCATGGGCCTTACGATCTGGCGCGACCGTGCGCGCGGGCTGCAACCTCTGGACACCGTCGGCGGGCCGAACGGCCACCGGATCAGCTATCAGGCCGACGCGCAGGACGGCTTTGCGCTGAACACCGGCGGGATTGCCACGCCGTGCATGGTGATCCTGCCGATGCGCCCGCTGATCCGTTTCCTGCGCGCAGGTGTGAAACCTGCCGATGGCTATGGCGGCAACTGGTGGCTGGATCTGGATGCCTATCCGGTGCTGTCCTCTTACGCGCTGAACCAAGGCCTGACACTGGCACAGGCGGCGCAGCGCCTTCTGGTCGTCCCGCAGGAGTGGAGTGATTGCGCCCAGATGGTCGTGGTGCGCCCGCGTGTGGCGCTGATGGCCTATACCGGCAAGGGCAAGCCGGTTGCGCTGAACAATGGCCGCAATGTCAGCCCCGATGCTATCCGCCTGAGTGGAACGCGGGTTTATGACGCGCCGCAAGGCACCAATATCGAACAGATCTATATTCCGGGCGAGCGGCAGTTCCTGTCGGCATGGTTCACCTTTATTTCGGGCCATTCCGCGCTTCAGGGCGGTGGTGCGCGGCCCCCGTTATAGCGCCTGACCGCCCCCGGAACCGTGATGAAATATGCCAACCTGTGCCTGCTGATCCTGTTTCCCGTCTCATGGTTCGCGCCGCTGATGCGGGCGGCTTTGTTGCCGGTGTTCGGGATGGATGAAATCTCGGTGGTCACGGGGCTGCAATCGCTATGGGCAAGCGATGCGGCGCTGGCGCTGCTGGTGACGGTCTTTGCGATTTTCGCGCCCTTTGCCAAGACGCTGGGGCTGGCCTTGATCCATTACCGCCTTCTAAGCCGCAAGGTGCTGCCGGTGCTGCATATCCTGGGCAAGCTGGCGATGGCGGATGTGTTTCTGGTGGCGCTGTATATCGTGATTGCCAAGGGCGCGGGCTATGTCACGATTGAAACCGCATGGGGGCTGCATCTGTTCACCGGCTGTATTCTGGCCTCGCTGCTGATTTCAGGGCTGACCGCGCGGCGCAGGTAGGCTTGATGCCGCCGCCCTTTCAAGGCAACAAAGGCGGATGAGCAAATCCTCCCCCGCCTTTACTTGTAACGCCTGTGGCGCCGTTCACCGCAAATGGAGTGGCAAATGCGACTCTTGCGGCGCATGGAATTCTATCACCGAAGAAGCACCGCTGTCGACGGGCCCGAAATCGCTTGGCAGCAAAGGCAAGCCGGTGCCTCTGACCGACCTTGCCACGCAAGAGGCCGCCCCGCCGCGCGCCTCGTCCGGCATTGACGAGTTGGACCGCGTGCTGGGCGGGGGGCTTGTGCGGGCCTCGGCCATTCTGGTGGGGGGCGATCCGGGGATCGGGAAATCGACGCTGCTGTTGCAGGCGGCGGCTTCCTTTGCGCGGCATGGGGTGAAGTGCCTTTATATTTCGGGCGAAGAGGCTTCGGCGCAGGTGCAGATGCGCGCGCAGCGGTTGGGGCTGACCGATGCGCCAGTGGCTTTGGGGGCGGAAACCAACCTGCGCGATATCCTGACCACGCTGGATGCCGAACGGCCGGGTCTTGCCATCATCGATTCCATCCAGACCATGTGGCTGGATACCGTCGAGGCCGCACCCGGTTCGGTCAGCCAAGTGCGGGCGGCCGCGCATGAGCTGGTCACCTTTGCCAAGCGGCGCGGCGTGGCGATCATTCTGGTGGGCCATGTCACCAAGGACGGCCAGATTGCCGGCCCGCGCGTGGTCGAGCATATGGTCGACACGGTGCTTTATTTCGAAGGCGAGCGCGGGCATCAGTTCCGTATCCTGCGCGCCGTGAAGAACCGCTTTGGCCCTGCCGATGAAATCGGCGTGTTCGAGATGACGGGTAACGGCTTGCAGCAGGTGCTGAACCCCTCGGCGCTGTTCCTGTCGGAACGCGGCAAGCCCTCGCCCGGATCGGCGGTGTTTGCGGGTATCGAAGGCACAAGGCCGGTGCTGACCGAGATTCAGGCGCTGGTGGCCCCCTCGCCGCTGGGCACCCCGCGCCGCACCGTGGTGGGGCTGGATTCGGGGCGGCTTTCGACGATTCTGGCGGTGCTGGAGGCACGCTGCGGCATCCCTTTCACGGGGCTCGACGTGTTCCTGAATGTGGCGGGCGGGATGCGAGTCACCGAACCCGCCGCCGATCTGGCCGTGGCCGCAGCTTTGGTTTCCGCGCGCGAAGATGTGGCGATTCCTGCCGAAACCGTCCTCTTTGGCGAAATATCCCTGTCAGGGGCGCTGCGCCCTGTCGGTCAGACCGAAAACAGGTTGAAAGAAGCGGCGAAACTTGGTTTCTCACAGGCTATTGCGCCCAACGGATCAAAACTTGGGCAAGTCGAGGGCATGACGGTGCGGCAGATGCCGGACCTGACGGCTTTCGTCGGTGAAATGTTCGGAGCGGGCTAAGCCCTGCGGAGGCGGATTATGGAAGGCTTTACCCTTGTTGATGCAGGCGTGGCAGGCATCATCGTGCTGTCGGCGATCCTTGCCTATTCGCGCGGCTTCGTGCGCGAGGCGATGGCGATCGCGGGCTGGGTCGGGGCGGCGTTCCTTGCCTTCCTCTTTGCCCCCTCGGCGCAGCCGCTGGTCAAGGAAATTCCGGTCTTGGGCAATTTTCTGGGCGATAGCTGTGAATTGTCGATCATAGCCGCCTTTGCCGCCGTGTTCGCGATTGGCCTCGTGCTGGCATCTTTGTTCACACCGCTGTTCTCATCGGTGGTGCAACGCTCCGCCCTTGGCGGTCTGGATCAAGGCTTGGGCTTTTTGTTCGGGGTGCTGCGCGGGATTGTCTTGGTCGGCGTGGCCTTCCTTGTCTATGACCGCGCCGTGGCCGCCAATACCGTGCCGATGGTGGACGAGTCGCGCTCGGCCAAGATTTTCGCGTCATTCCAAGGCAATATAGACGCAGCCGTTCCCAGCGATGCGCCGAACTGGATCTTGTCGCGCTATACGGATCTGACCGCCGCCTGCACGGCAGATGCCAAGCCCGCCGCCGAAGCCGCACCTTCGAACTGATCACAACTGCCGCGCTGCGGCATAAGGGGCGTGACACTGCCGCGCATTGGCCCTAAACGGAGGGCCAATCACCAATCGGATTCGGAGGGTCTATGCGCCGCTTCCCCACCCTGCCTTTTGACCCCGTTTCCGATGAGGACAAACTCAAAGAGGAATGCGGCGTTTTCGGTGTGATCGGCGTATCGGATGCCGCGAATTTCGTGGCCCTCGGTCTGCACGCGCTGCAACATCGCGGCCAAGAGGCGGGTGGTATCGTCAGCTATGATCCCGCCACCGGCTTCAACTCGGCCCGCCGTTTCGGCTATGTGCGCGACAATTTCACCAAACCGGACGTGATGGAAACCTTGCCGGGGTCGCTTGCCATCGGCCATGTGCGCTATTCCACCGCCGGATCGAAAGGGGCCACCGCGATCCGCGACGTGCAGCCCTTCTTTGGCGAGTTTTCGATGGGTGGCGCCGCCATCGCCCATAACGGCAACCTGACCAATGCCAGCGCGCTGCGCCGCGAGTTGATCGAACGCGGCAGCATTTTCCAGTCCTCCTCGGACAGTGAATGTATCATTCACCTGATGGCGCGCTCGATCCAGAAGAACATATCCGAGCGCATCAAGGACGCGCTGCGTCGGGTCGAGGGCGCGTTTTCCGTCGTCGCCATGACCCGCACCAAGCTGATCGGCGTGCGCGATCCCTTGGGCGTGCGTCCGCTTGTGCTGGGCCGGATTGGCGATCAGGCATGGGCGCTGTCGTCGGAAACCTGCGGTCTGGACATCATCGGTGCGGAATTCGTGCGCGAGATCGAACCGGGCGAAATGGTGGTGATCGAGGATGGCAAGGTCAACTCGACCCGCCCCTTCACACCTGCGAAATCGCGCTTCTGCATCTTTGAACACGTCTATTTCAGCCGTCCCGACTCTATCCTTGGTGGCCGCTCGGTCTATGAGACCCGCCGTCAGATCGGTGTGGAACTGGCCAAGGAGGCCCCGGTCGAGGCCGATCTGGTCTGCCCCGTGCCGGACAGCGGCACCCCTGCCGCCATCGGCTACAGTCAGGAATCGGGCATCCCCTATGCGATGGGGATCATCCGCAACCAATACATGGGCCGCACCTTTATCGAACCGTCCGAGTCGATCCGCAACATGGGCGTGCGCCTCAAGCTGAACGTCAACCGCGCGCTGATCAAGGGCAAGCGGGTGATTCTGGTCGACGACTCGGTCGTGCGCGGCACCACAAGCCGCAAGATCAAGGATATGATCCTTGAGGCGGGTGCAGCCGAGGTTCACTTCCGCATCGCGTCCCCGCCCACCGCATGGCCCTGCTTCTACGGCGTCGATACGCCGGAACGCTCCAAGCTGCTGGCCGCCACCATGACCGAAGACGAAATGCGCGACTGGATCGGGGTGAACAGCCTGAAGTTCATCTCGCTGGACGGTCTTTACCGCGCCGCCGGTGAGGCTGCGGGCCGCGATGCGAAGCAGCCGAAATACTGCGACGCCTGCTTCTCGGGCGATTACCCCGTCGCCCCTTCCGACAAGATCGAGGAAGGCTTCCAGATGAAAGCGGCGGAATGAGCGCAGAGGTAGACAGCTACCTTTACGCCCTTCCTCCCGACCAGCGGGCCGCGCTGGAAACCTTGCGCGGCCAGTTGCTTGCCTACCTGCCCGACTGCTCCGAATGTCTCAGCTATGCCATGCCCGGTTTTCGCGCCCCCGACAGCGGGCGCAAGAAGGGCAAGATGGTGGTGGGCTATGCTGCCTTTGCCCGCCATCTGGGGCTTTACCCCCATTCGGGCAATATCATCCCCATGATCGACTGCACGCCCTTCAAAACCTCGAAATCCGGCGTGCTGTTCACCCCCGATGCGCCCCTGCCGCTGCCGCTACTGCATCGCATCCTTGATGCCCGCCGCGCCGAAATTGCCGCAGGCTCGCCCTGACCCTTGCCCTTTCATCTTGGCTCAAATACTCCCGCCGGAGGCTCCTGCCCTAGCCCCGAAAGCCACAGGTAACAGACCATGACCCAACGTATCGCCCTGATCACCGGAGCCTCGCGCGGCCTTGGTGCCGCCTTTGCCGAGCAACTGGCCGCCCGTGGCTGGCATGTTGTGGCGGTCGCGCGCACCGCAGGCGCGCTGGAAGAGGTGGACGACCGCGTGAAATCGCTGGGCCTGCCGGGGGTTGGCGGGCTGACGCTTGCACCGATGGACGTGACCAATGACGACGCGATGCGGCATCTTTGCCTGTCGATCCACGAACGCTGGAAGAAGGTAGACCTGTGGATTCATACGGCGGTCCATGTCGCGCCTTTGGCCCCCGCAGGGTCGCTGGATGTCAAGGACTGGGACAAATCCATCGCGACCAACGTGCGCGCCACGGGCACGCTGATCCCGATGGTGGAACCGCTGCTGCGCGCAGGGAATGGCACGGCGCTGTTTCTGGATGATCCGCGCGGCGGGCAAAAGTTCTTCGGCGCATACGGTGCCACCAAGGCCGCGCAGATCGCGCTGGCGCGCAGTTGGGCTGCCGAGGGTGAAAAGATCGGCCCGCGCGTGATGATCGAAACGCCCGCGCCGATGCCAACCGCCACCCGCGCGCGCTTCTTCCCCGGCGAAGACCGCACCCCCCTGACACATCCGCGGGATGAGGCGGCGCGGATACTGGCGCTGGTCTAACACGCGCTGGTCTAACACGCAGTTTTTCTGCGAAACATCCACCCTAACAGTGATTTTTCGCAGAAAAATCGGGGCGAGGACGTGGGTTTACCCCAGCGCCTTGTTTATCGCAGCCCAGAGTGGCTCCACCGGCTCCAGCCCCACCGACAGGCGGATAAAGCCATCCGCCACCTTGTCGCCCCAACGGATGCGGCGTTCCCCTGATGTATGGGTCGACCCGAAACTGGTGGCCTGCACGATATAGGGGCAGTTGGTCAGAAACGCCTCTGCTGCTGCCGCATCGGCCAGCTCAAAACCGATCAGAAAGCCGAAGCCCGCCATCTGCCGCCGCGCGATTTCATGCGACGGATCGCGCGCAAGCCCCGGATAGCGCAGGTTTTTCACGCGCGGATGCGCCGCCAGCCGTTCCGCCAGCACCCCCGCCGAGGCACACATCCGCTCCAGCCGCACCTCAAGCGTCTCGATGCCGCGATGCACCAGCCATGCCTCGAACGCCCCCGGCACCGCCCCCGACAGCCGCCGCCACGACCGCACGCGGTCCAGATAGGCGGCATTGCGGCTGGCGACATGGCCGAACAGCACATCCGAATGGCCGGCAGGGGCCTTGGTGTCAGCCGCCACCACCACATCCGCCCCCAGATCCAGCGGGCGCTGCAACAGCGGTGTCATCGTGGTGTTGTCTACTGCCACAATCCCGCCCGCCGCATGAACGCGGCCTGCAATCAGCGCGATGTCGCAGACATCCAGACCGGGGTTAGAGGGCGTCTCGATCAGCACCACCGCCGCACCAGTGAAATCCGTGGTGGCGAAATCCTTCGTCGCCACCTCGACCACCTCGACCCCGTAGGGCTGCAGAATGTCCGAGGCCAGAATCCGGCTGACATAATAGCCATCCGAGGGCAGGATCAGCCGCTTTCCCGCCTGCAACCCCGCGATCAGCGCCGCCGAAATCGCCCCCATGCCGGACGGAAAGGCCACGCAGGGCGCGGCCTCCAATATCCCCAACTGCTCTTCCACCGCCTCCCATGTCGGCATGCCCGAGCGGCCATAGACATGGGTAAGCCCTTCAATATCGGGAGTAAAATAGGTGGCCGAGGAGACGATTTCCGGCGCAATCGCGGCACTTGGGGCAAGCCCCTGCGCGCGGTGGTGCAGCAGATTGGCAAAGCGTTGCTGTGCGTCGTAGTCCATGGCGGCCTCCTGTGGGTTTGGGCAGATTGGCGGCAGGGCGCAGAAAATGCAAATGCAAAGGGGGCGACCAGCGCCCCCTTAACCTGTTGATTTCAGGCGGGCAGCGTCATTCCAGCCGCGCGGGAAACCCTTCGGCACGCAGGTCGGTTTTCAGCACATCTTCCAGCAGCTTGACGATCTGCGTCGATTGCGCCGCCCCGCCATAGGCCGCTTTGCCCTTCAGGAACGTTTGCGCCGTCAGCCCCGCAAGGTCCAGCGGCACGCCGAATTCGCGGCCAAAGCCCATCGCAAAGCCAAGGTCTTTCAGCGCCAGATCCATCGTGAAGGCGATGTCGTAAGACCCGTTCAGGATCAACTGGCCTTCGGTTTCATGCACGAACGAGGTGCCGGACGAGGCCGTAATCGCCTCCCACGCGGTTTTCAGGTCAAGCCCGCCGCGTTTGGCCAGCATCAGGGCTTCGCCATCGGCAACCAGATGAATGAAGGCCAGCATATTGGTGATGACCTTGATCACCGCCGCCGACCCGAGCGGCCCCATGTGGAAAATCTTGTTGCCGATGGCCTGCAGGGCGGGTTTGTGCAGATCAAACAGCGCCTTGTCGCCGCCGACCAGCACGGTGATCTCGCCCCGCGCGGCCAGATGCACGCCACCCGTCACTGGGCTTTCCAGCAGGTTCACGCCCGACTCCGCCGCCAATCCGCCCAAGCGCACGATATCATCGCGGCCAAGGGTTGAATTCTCGATCCATGTCGAACCCGGTTTCAGGGTGGTCAGCACCTCGGCCAGAACCGCCTCGGACACCGCAGGCGAGGGCAGGCAGGTGAACACATGATCCACCTGCCCCGCCAGATCGGCGGCGGATGTGGCAACAGTGGCCCCCATCGCGCGGTGACGGTCCGACAGCGCCGTATCGCGGTCAAAGACCACCACATCAAACCCGTCGCGGATCAGGCTTGCGGCAAGATGGCCGCCAAGGTTGCCCAGACCGATATAGCCGTATTTCATGCGCCGTATCCCACTATGCCCTTGATTTCACAGAAATCGTGGATGCCCCAATCGGCATATTCGCGCCCGTTGCCGGACTGTTTGTAGCCACCGAACGGGGCGGAGGTATCCCAATCGGGATAGTTCAGGTTGACCGTGCCCGCGCGCAGACGGCGGGCCACGGGTTTCGCCTCTTCCACCGGACCCGCGATATAGGCGGCAAGGCCGTAAACCGTATCATTGGCCATGCGGATGGCGTCCTCGACCGTGTCATAGGGCAGGATCGCCAGCACAGGGCCGAAGATTTCTTCCTTGGAGATCGTCATCTCGTTCTGCACATCGCCAAAGATCGTGGGGCGCACGAACCAGCCACGGTTCAGCCCCGCAGGCCGCCCGACGCCACCCGTCACCAGCGTAGCACCTTCGTCAATCCCCGACTGGATCAGGCGCTGCACCTTCTCATACTGGGTTTTCGAGATCAGCGGCCCCATCGTGGTTTCCGACGACCGGGGATCGCCCACGGTGATCGCCTCGGCGGTTGCCTTGGCTACGGCCAAAGCCTGCGCCTGCTGGTCGCGCTGCACGAACATGCGGGTCGGCGCGTCACAGGACTGGCCAGTGTTCGACATGATCGCGTTCACGCCCGCCGCCACAGCCGCCTCAAGATCGGCAGAGGGCAGGATGATATTGGCCGATTTGCCGCCCAACTCCTGCGCCACACGCTTCACCGTGGGGGCCGCAGCAGCCGCCACAGCCGTTCCCGCGCGGGTCGATCCGGTAAAGGACACCATATCGACCGATGGATGCGACGACATCCGCGCCCCCACCTCCGGCCCCGTGCCGTTCACAAGGTTGAACACGCCCGCAGGCACGCCCGCCGCATGGCAGACTTCGGCAAACAGCACCCCCGACAGCGGCGCAATCTCGGACGGTTTCAGCACCATGGTGCAACCCGCGATAAGCGCCGGTGCCACCTTGCAGGCGATCTGGTTCATCGGCCAGTTCCACGGGGTAATCAGCGCGCAAACGCCGATCCCCTCATGCACGATCCGCGTGGTCCCGCGCGAGTATTCCCAAGCCATCTCTTCGGCGGCCTTGATGGTCGCCTCGATATGCACCTGCCCCGCCCAGGCCTGCGCGCCCCGCGCCCATTCAATCGGCGCGCCCATCTCGGTGGACATGGCCTGCGCGAAATCCTCGTAGCGGTCGTTGTAAACCTCAAGGATGCGCTTGACCAAGGCGATGCGGTCGGCAACCGGCCAGACAGTATAGGCGTCAAAAGCCGCCCGCGCGGCATCGATGGCCGCATCGATATCGGCTTGATTGCCCAACGCCACCTCGGCCACGATCTCTTCGGTCGCGGGGTTTTCGACGCCCATGCGGGCCGCCGAGTTCGGTTCAACCCATGCGCCGTTAATGTAGAATTTGGTAAGATTGGCAGAGATCATGACAGGCTCACTTGAAATAGATGTTGTATTTCGCGCGGATAGCCGCGTCGATCTGCGGGTCGATCACGTTGCCCGCCTTGGCAAGGATCGCGTTCTTGCGTGCAATCGCGGTGTCCAGCAGCAAGGGCTTTCCGGCCTCGTTCCACTCTTTCGGCGACATGCGGTTGCCAACAGCGGGATAGATGTATTCAGTCTGCATCAGCTTCAGCGTCTGGTCAGAGCCAAGGTAATGCCCCGGCCCGCCAAGGCAAACCTCTTTCATCGCCTCGATGCTGGTCGAATCCGGCGTCACATCAATCCCCCGCACCAGACGCATCGCCTGCCCCAGCAGGTCATCGCCCAGAACAAGGCTTTCAAGGCAGAAGCCCAGCAGCGAGGCATGCATCCCCACCGCCTCGTAGCACATGTTCAGACCCGCAAGGCCGGCGAGAGAGTTGGTAATCCCCTGCTCCCATCCCGCCTGCATGTCGGGCAGCTTGCTGTCGGAAATGCCCGAGGCAGCCCCCCCCGGAAGGTCATAGAACCGGTGCATCTGCGCGCAACCGGCGGTCAGCAGCGCCTGTTCGGCAGAGCCGCCCGACATCGCCCCCGTCCGTAGGTCCGACACGAAAGGCCAAGTCCCGAAGATGCAAGGCGCGCCCTTCTTGATGGCATTGGCATAGACCACACCCGCCAGACATTCCGCCACCGCCTGCACAATCGTCAGCGCAATCGGCGCCGGAGAGGTCGCCCCCGCCTGCCCCGCCGACAGCAGCAGCATCGGCATCCCGCGCCGGATGCAATCTTCCATCGTGATGCAGGATTCCTCGGCAAACTTCATCGGAGGAACCACAAAACAGTTGGAGTTCGACACGAAAGGCCGCTCCAGCCATTTCTCCTCGCCCCCCGCCACGGTGTAGATCATGTCGAAACAGTCCGCGACATGGGACGGATCGCTAAAGGACGTCCCCACATGCTTTTTCGTGCCAGCAAGGCAGCCGTAAAGCGTGTTCAGGTCCATTTCCTTGTTATCGACCACATCGCGGCAGACCATGGTGCGCTGGTAGAAGTGGATGTTGTCCAGATTGTCCACCAAGCGCGCCGCATCATACAGGTCCTGCGCGGTGGACTCGCGATACTCCAGCGTGATCGGATCGACGATATGCACCGCTGCCCCCGCCGTGCCGTAATGCACATTGGTGCCAGACAGATGCAGGTCATGCTTGGGATCGCGCGCATGCAGCGTGATGTTGCGCGCGGCCACCGCCAGCATATCCTCAACCAAAGCGCGCGGGAAACGGATGCGCCCGTCATCGCCCTGAATGGCCCCGGCTTCCGTCAAAATCTTCACACCAGACGGCGGAGCCTGCGACAGCCCGATCTGCTCCAGCGCCTGCAAGGCGGATTCGTGGATCTGCGCGATACCGGCCTCGGTCAGAGGTTTATACTGCCCCCCCGCCATGCCGCCCCGCACGGGCCTCACATCATCCGCCAAAGGTGCCGAGCGCAGCGCTACCCGCGCCTGCCGCCCGCCAGCCCGACCACTCCGCGCGCGTGCCGGTTCGCAGATTTCGCCCACAGCATCCAGATCGCTCATCTTCCCACCACTTTCATCTGTTCATAAATATCCCGGGGTCCGGGGCAGCGCCCCGGGACGCGTCAGCCGCGCACCCGTTCGGATTTCGGATCATGCATGGCCACAAGGCTGGCCACGGCCTCATGCCGCACCCCCGCCACTTCGATTTCGTAGCGGCTGCCAAGAATATCGGCATCCGTCTGCCCCTTGCAGGGCACATAGCCAAGCCCCACCGCCCCGCCAAGGAAGTGGCCATAGTTGCCAGATGTCACCGGCCCGACGATCTTGCCGTCGCGCACCACCGCCTCGTTGTGGAACAGCAGCGGTTCGGGATCGGTCAGACGGAACTGCACCAGCTTGCGTGCGACACCTTCAGACTCGCGACGCAGCACGGCATCGCGCCCGATATAGGCGGCTTTCTTGCGGCTGGCGGTAAAGCCAAGCCCAGCCTCCAGCACGTGATCCTCGTCGGTGATGTCATGGCCCCAGTGGCGATAGGCTTTCTCGATCCGGCATGAATCCAGCGTGTGCAGCCCGCACAGCTTCAGCCCCAGATCGGCCCCCGCCTCTTCCAACGCCTCGAAGGCATGCGCGGTTTGGTCCGAGGGCAAGTAAAGCTCCCACCCCAATTCGCCCACATAAGTCACCCGATGCGCGCGGCCCAGACCCATACCGATCTCGATTTCCCGCGCCGTGCCAAAAGGGTGCGCGGTGTTGGAGAAATCCGCAGGTGAGACCCGCTGCATCAGCTCGCGCGCCTTCGGCCCCATCACGCACAGCACCGATTCCGCCGCCGTCATATCGGTGATAACGGCAAAATCATCCCCGACATGCGCCCGCATCCACGCCAGATTGCGCTGCAACGTCGCCCCCGGCACTACGGCCAGATAAGCGGTTTCCGACAGACGGGTGACGGTCAGATCCGCCTCGATCCCGCCCTTTTCGTTCAGGAACATGGTGTAGACAATCTTGCCCGCCGCCACATCCATCTCGGCCGAACAGATGCGGTTCATAAAGGCGCAAGCGTCCCGCCCCTCGATGCGGATTTTCCCGAACGAGGTCATGTCGAAAAAGCCGACACCGTTCCGAACCGCCATATGCTCGGCCTTCTGGTTGTCGAACCAGTTCTGCCGTTTCCAGCTATAGCGGTATTCGCGCTCTTGCCCTTCATTGGCGAACCAGTTGGCGCGCTCCCAGCCCGCCACCTCGCCAAAGACCGCACCGCGCGCCTTCAGATGTTCATGCAGCGGTGTGCGCCGAACGCCACGGCTGGTTTCGACCTGCAGGTAGGGGAAATGGTCGGCATAAAGCAGACCCAGCGTTTCCGTCACGCGCTCCTTCAGATATTTGCGGTTCTTCTGGAAGGGCTGGGCGCGGCGGATATCCACCTCCCACAGATCGAACGGAGCCTCGCCCTCGACGATCCAATGCGCCAGCGCCATGCCCGCCCCGCCCGATCCGGCAATCCCGACCGAGTTATAGCCCGCCGCCACCCAATAGCCGCCCAGTTCCGGCGCCTCGCCCAGATAATAGCGGTCATCGGGGGTGAAGGATTCCGGCCCGTTGAAGAAGGTATGGATGCCAGAGGTCTGGAACAGCGGCATCCGGTTCATCGCGTTTTCAAGGATGGGCATGAAGTGATCCCAATCCTCGGGCAGCGTGTCGAACATGAAATCCTCGCGGATGCCGTTCATCCCCCACGGCTTTGCCTTGGGTTCAAACGCGCCGATCATCATCTTGCCTGCGTCGGATTTGTAATAGGCGCACTCATCCGGAACCCGCAGCACGGGCAAATGGCCAAGCCCCTGAACCGGCTCGGTAATCAGATAGAAATGCTCGCAAGCGTGCAGCGGCAGCGTGACGCCAGACTGCTCGGCCAGATCACGCCCCCACATGCCGCCGCAGTTCACCACCACATCCGCCGCGATATGCCCCGCCTCGCCATTGGCATAGACATAATCCACGCCGGTGACGCGGCCATTGGCCTTGGTCACGCCCGTGACCTTTGTGTGTTCGAAAATCTGCGCGCCGCGCATCCGCGCGCCCTTGGCCAGCGCCATCGCGATATTCGCGGGATCGCATTGCCCGTCCAGAGGCAGATGCACCGCCCCCACCACATCGCCCACATTCAGATGCGGATACATCGCCTTGACCTCCGAAGGCGAAATCTCGGACACATCCACGTCGAAAATCCGCGCAACCGTGGCTTGGCGCAGCAATTCCTCGTGCCGCGCTTCGGTCAGCGCGACCGAGATGCTGCCCACCTGCCGCATCCCCGTTTCAACGCCCGTCTCGGCGGCCAGCTTCACGTAAAGATCGGCAGAGTACTTCGCCAGACGGGTCATATTGGCGCTGCCCCGCAACTGCCCGATCAGCCCCGCCGCATGCCATGTGGTGCCGGAGGTCAACTGCTTGCGCTCCAGCAACACCACATCCGTCCAGCCCATCTTTGCCAGATGATAGGCCACCGAACAGCCAGAGACGCCCCCACCGATAACAACTGCGCGGGCTTTTGCGGGAATGGTCATGCCTTGGACTCCGTAGGGATCAATACCAGTTTGCCGGGGAAGCGCCCCGCCGCCAGATCGTCTTGCGCCCGCGCGATGTCGCGCATGGGGTAGGTCTGCGAGACGACGGGCCGGATCTGGCCCTTGTTGATGATGGTAACCAACCCCGCAAAAACCTCGCGCGGCTGATGGGTGGCACCATAAATGGTAATATCGTTCAGATAGACGCGACGCAGATCGCCCCGCACCATCGGCCCCGCCACAGCGCCACTGGTGGCATAGCGCCCGCCCGGTCGCAGCGCGTCCAGCCGGTCTTGCCAGCCGTCGCCGCCAACCACGTCGATCACCACATCAAAGGATTTCGCAGGCGGCGTGCCATCGCGGGCCAGCACCGCCACATTCATCGCGCGCAGCGGTGCGGATTTCGACAGGCTGCATTGCCCCGTCACCTCGGCTCCGCGCACCAGCGCCAGTTGCACCGCCGCCAGCCCCACTCCGCCCGTGGCCCCCGTGACCAGCACCCGCTCCCCCACCGCCACATTGGCGCGGGTCAGCAGGTTATGCGCCGTGCCATAGGCGCAAGGCATCGCGCCGATCTCGATATCCGACAGCGGCGAGGCCGAGACATCATGCAGGTGCTGCGCCTTCACAAGGCAGTATTGCGCGAAGGCCCCGTCAAACTCGGACCCGATCGAGACAAAGGCGATGGGGTTTTCCGCCGTCGGCTCGTGCTGGTTGGTGGGACAGATCACCCGCGCGCCAAGGTCAATCCCCGTGACGTCCGCCCCCAAGGCCACGATGCGCCCGCAGAGGTCCGAACCTTGCACGCGTGGGAATTTCATCGCCCCCGCCCAGCCCGCTGCGCGCCCCTCGCCATACCAGCCGGTGCGGGTGTTGATGTCGGTCATGTTCACCCCCGCCGCCAGCACGCGCACCAGCACCTCGCCCGATTGCGGGCGCGGCACCGGCAGATCATCGCGCCAGACCAGCGCCTCTGGTCCGCCGTGGCGGGTCAATTGCACCCCCGACATGCTGCGCGGGACCGGGGTCATGCGCGGATGCGGGCGTTTTGCGGGTCCCACAGCGGCGCGTCTTCCTGCACCACCGCCTTGTAAAGCTGCCCGAAAATCTCGACCTGCACCTCTTGCCCTGCGGCGTTCAGATCGGCGCGCAGCATGCCAAGACCGATGCAGGCCCCGACACGGTGGCCCCAGTAGCCAGAAGTCACCTCGCCCACCACTTTGCCATCGTGCCAGATCGTCGACATATAGGGCGGGTCGTTTTCGCCCGCGTCAATCACCAGCGTGCAGAAGCGTTTGGTCACCCCGCGCTGCTTTTCCGCCGCCAGCGCCGCCTTGCCACGGAAATCGGGCTTGGTCCAATCGACAAAGCGTTCCAGCCCGCCTTGCAGCACGGTGTAATCGGTCGAAAGATCGCCCTTCCATGCGCGATAGCCCTTTTCGACGCGAAGCGAGTTCAGCGCGAACATGCCAAACGGGCGCAGGCCCAGCGGCGCACCCGCTGCCATCACCGCATCCCAGACGCGGGCGGTATCGGCCACTTTCGAGTGGATTTCCCAGCCAAGTTCCCCCGCGAAAGACACGCGCATCAGGAACACCTCGGCCCCTGCAAGGGTTGCGGTCTGGCAGGTCAGCCAGCTTTTCGTGAGGTCAGCATCGGTCACCTGTGCCAGAATCTCGCGCGATCTCGGCCCTGTCAGGATTTGCGTCGACCATTCGGTGGTGTGATCGGTCAGGATCAGGCCAGCATCCAGATGGTTCACCAGCCAGTCGCGGTCATGCACCTGCGCGGTGGCGGCGGTGATCAGCAACAGCTCGTCCTCGCCCAGACGCGCGACGGACATTTCCGTGATGATCCGGCCCTTGTCATCGGCGAAATAGGCCAGCCCCAGCCGCCCGACATTCGGCACCTTGCCGGTGATCTGGCGCGCAAGCCAAGCCGCCGCCCCTTCGCCCTTCACAATGAACCGAGAAAATCCGGGCAGATCAAGGATACCGGCGGCATCGCGCACAGCCAGACATTCCTCGCGCACCGCGCCAAACCACGCGCCTTCGCGCGCCCATGTCTGGGTGCCGGCCTCGGAAGTGTCATCGCCCGCGCGGGCATACCACAGCGCGCGTTCCCAGCCGTTATAGGCGCCATATTGCGCGCCCAGCGCCTTTGTGCGGTCATGCACGGCAGAAAGTTTCTTGTCGCGCCCTTCGGGCCATGCATGGTGCGGGAAGTGGATGGCGTATTCGTGGCCGTAAACCTCCATCCCCTTTTTCACGCAATAATCCTGATCCTCGAACCCCGTAAAGCGGCGCGGATCGCAGGACCACATGTCCCATTCGGTCGCCCCTTGGGTGATCCATTCCGCCAGCACCTTGCCCGCACCCCCCGCCTGACAGATGCCAAAGGTGAACACGCAAGCCTCGAACGCGTTGGGAACCCCCGGCATCGGGCCGATCAGCGGGTTGCCGTCGGGCGTATAGGGGATCGGGCCGTTGATAACCTTGGTCAGCGGGGCCTTTTCCAGCAGCGGCACGCGGGCCATCGCGTCGTTGATATGCCACTCCAACCGCTCCAGATCGTCGGGGAAAAGCTGGAAGCTGAAATCCTGCGGGAAGGGATCATCCGGCGTGGCCCAATGCGCCTTGCAGTTACCCTCATAGGGGCCAAGGTTGAAACCGTTTTTCTCTTGCCGCAGATAGTAGGAGGAATCCACGTCCCGCAGCAGCGGCAGCTTGTGGCCGACCTCCTTGGTCCAGGACTCAAGCTCGGGGATGGTGTCGAACAGCATATATTGGTGGCTCATCACCATCATCGGCACATCGCGGCCAAACCATTTACCGACCTCGCGCGCATAGTATCCGGCAGCGTTCACCACGATTTCGCAGCGGATCTCGCCCTTTTCGGTTTCCACCACCCATTCATCGCCCTCGCGGCGCACGCCCGTCGCGGGGCAAAAGCGTTCAATCCGCGCGCCCATCTGACGCGCGCCCTTGGCCAGTGCCTGTGTCAACTGTGCCGGATCAATATCGCCGTCATTGGGATCATAAAGCGCGCCTACCAGATCATGCGTTGCGAGAAACGGATAGCGCGCGCCGATCTGGTCGGGCGTCAGGATTTCCAGATCCATGCCCTGATAGCGCCCCATCCCGACCACGCGCTGAAATTCCTGCAGCCGTTCAGGCGTATGGGCCAGCCGCAGCGATCCGGTGACGTGATAGTTCATCGGATAATCCACCGCCTCGCCCAGACCGCGATAGAGTTCCGCCGAATAGCGCTGCATGTTCATGATCGACCATGACGACGAGAACGTCGGCACGTTCCCCGCCGCATGCCATGTGCTGCCCGCCGTCAACTCGTTCTTCTCCAGCAGCACACAGTCGGTCCAGCCCGCCTTGCACAGATGGTAAAGGCTTGACGCGCCAACGGCACCGCCCCCAATTATGACAACGCGCGCAGAGGTGGGGAAATCGGCCATGGCTTGCTCCGTGAATTTGGGCATAGTATCGGGCGAGTTCATGGGGCTTTCAATCGAGCTTGACCTGCCCTATTGATCAGAAAAAGCGATCAGGGCGGGCGCATCATGCAAATCGAACTTCTGGATACTTTCCTTGATCTGGTGGAAACGCGCAGCTTTCACCGCACGGCTGAACGGCTGAACATCACGCAATCCTCGGTCTCTGCCCGCGTGCAGACGCTGGAGGCGGCGGTGGGATCACGCCTGTTCACACGGTCCCGCGCCGGCACCGATCTGACCACCGAAGGCAAGCGGTTTGAAACCCACGCCCGCACCCTGCGCCATGAATGGAACGAGGCCAAACGGCGGATTCAGGTGCCGCATCAGGCCGCGCATCTGGTGCGGATCGGCATCCAGAACGATCTGGCCGCCCAGCATATCGGCGAATGGGTGTCGGCGTTCCGCCGTGCCTTTCCCGACACCGCCTTTTACATCGAGCCGGATTATTCCAACCAGATGTGCGCCGATCTGCTGACGGGCGTGCTGGATTTCGCAGTGATGTTCGCACCAAAGCCGCACCCTGACCTGCATTTCGAATCTGTGGGCGATGTCGCCTATCACATGGTCAGCGCCGACACCGACCGGTTGGCCGAGGTCGAGTCCAAGACCTTTGTCTTCGCGCATTTCTCGCCAGCTTTCGAGGCGATGCACCGCCAAGTTACCCCGACGCTGGCGGATTCTCCGGTTTCCGTCGGGCAAAGCGCCTCGGTGGTGTCTTTGCTTCAGGCAATGGGCGGCGCGGGTTATGTGCTTGAGAACGCAGCCAAAGACCTTGTGGCAACGGGGCGATTCCGGCTGGTTGCCGACGCGCCGGTGCTGCGGCAGCCGGTCTATGCGGCGATGCACCTGTCTCACCGCATCAGCCCGCTGCACCACCGGTTGCGCCGGATCTTGCGCCGCAGGCTTGCGGGCAAGGATCGCGGCGTCACACCAGAGTCTGCACCCGATACCCCGGCGCATGGGCAAGACGCACAGCCGTAATCGGGGCTTCGGCGGTCCATGTCGTGCGCTCGGTGATGAACAGGGCCGCCCCTTCGGCCACACCCAGAACCGCCGCCTCGCGCGGGGTTGCCCCTGCGGCGGAAAAGGCAATATCGCCCAAGGCATAGGCCACATGCGCCACCAGCCATTCATTCGCGCTGACGGTTGCGAAATCGGGCAAAGGCGCGGGCAGGACCAACGGGTTCAGCCAGCGGGTTTCAAACACAAAGGGCTGACCATCGGCCAGATGCAGGGTTTCCAGATAGATCATGCGCTGCTCTGGTCCCAGTCCAAGCCGCGAGGCGACAGGCACGGGCGGCACGGCTTCTGCCTGTGAAAGCAGGCGAAAGCTGTGCCGCTGACCGCGGGCCTCGACCTCTTGGCGGATCACCGGAATATCCAGAGTGGCCTTGCGAACCGGCAACGCCGCAACCCGCGTTCCGGCCTTGCGACGCCGCTCCAGCACCCCCGCCACCGCCAGTTCCCGCAATGCGCGGTTCACGGTGGCACGGGCGACGCCGAATTCTGTCGCCAGTTCTTCTTCGGTCGGGATCATCGCCCCCGGCGGCCAGTCGCGCACGCGGATGCGGCGCAGCACCTCGGCGCGGATGTCCTCCCAGCCGCCAATGCCGACACCCGCTCTCATAGCGCCGCCCGCAACCGTGCCAGCACCGCACGGTAACGCGCCGTAATGGCACCCCGCGCGGCATGATGCCCACCCGTCACGATATGCCGCCCCGCCGACCAGACCTCGGACACCATGCGGTCATCACCTGCAAAAATGAAGGTATCCAGAATCATGTCGCCGGTGCTGGGTTCCAGATCGGGGCCAGAGCAATCCAGCGCCATCAGATCGGCCCAATTCCCCACTGCAATCGCGCCACCCTGACGCCCCCCTGCCAGCGCACCGCCTTCGCACGCGCCCTCATACAGCACCCGCCCGGTTGATCGGTCAGGATCGGCCAGCATCGCCCGCCCCTTACCCGCCAACCGCTGCGAATATTCCAGCAGGCGCAACTCTTCCGACAGGCTGATCCGCACATTGCTGTCCGATCCCACCCCGAACCGCCCACCTGCCGCGCGATACCGCACACCGTCAAAGATGCCATCGCCCAGATTCGCCTCGGTGATCGGGCAAAGCCCCGCAATCGCGCCCGATTTCGCCATCCCTTCCGTCTCGAACGGCTCCATTTGCGTGGCGTGGATCAGGCACCAGCGGCTGTCCATATCCACATTTTCCAACAGCCATTGCACAGGCCGCGCACCGGTTGCGCCCTGCACCTCGACCACTTCGGCCACCTGTTCGGCGACGTGAATATGGATCGGCGTCGCGGGCGACAGCGCCGCAGCCAGTCGCAGCCCTTCCGCACTCGCCGCCCGCAGCGAATGCGGGGCCACGCCCAGCACGGTATCGGCAGGCAAAGCCTTCAGCGCCGCCGCAGCCCCCTCCCACAGCCGCGCAAAACGTTCAGGATCATTGCCAAAGCGCAACTGCCCCGTCGTCAGCGCCCGCCCGTCGCAGCCGCCGCGTTCGTAAAGCACCGGCAGATGCGTCAGGCCAAGGCCGGTCTCTGCCGCCGCCGCCGCGATCCGCGCCGACATCTCGGCCAGATCATCGTAAACCGCGCCGCCAACCCCGTGATGCAGATAATGAAACTCGGCCACAGCGGCATAGCCCGCCTCGGCCATCTCCAGCATCACCATCGCCGCAATCGCCTGCACATCCTCGGGCGTCAGCCGGTCCAGAAAGCGATACATCAGCGTCCTCCACGTCCAGAAACTGTCCTGACCCACACCCCGCGCCTCGGTCATCCCCGCCATCGCGCGTTGAAACGCGTGAGAGTGCAGGTTGACCATCGCGGGGAGCAGGCAATCAACGGATTGCGCCATACCCGCCCCCGGCATCCCGGTTTCCACCTGCACAATCCGCCCGCCCGACACCGTCACCCGAACATCGCGCGCCCAGCCATCGGGCAGAAGGGCGGTCTTGGCATGGATCACAGTCATCATCGCCTCACTTGACTCGGTTAATATGTGCAGACATAATAACCTCAAGCGCAGACATAAGGCAAGCCAAATGGCGATTCTTCTGACCGATGCAACTTTGGCGACGATGGTGGGCGGCTATGGGCTGATCCCCGACGGGGCCGTTGCCATGGATGAAACCGGCATCCTCTGGGCGGGGGCGCAGGCCGATCTGCCAAGCCAATACGCCAGCCTGCCGCGCCATTCCGCCAAGGGCCGCCTAGTTACTCCCGCGCTGATCGATTGCCACAGCCATATCGTCTTTGGCGGCCACCGCGCCGCCGAGTTCGAAATGCGCCTGAACGGTGCCAGTTATGAAGAGGTGGCCCGCGCTGGCGGCGGCATCCTGTCAACCGTCACCGCCACCCGCGCCGCATCCGAAGACGATCTGCTGACCGCCGCCCTGTCGCGCGCCGACCAGATCATCGCGGGCGGGGCTGCCACCATCGAGATCAAATCCGGCTATGGCCTGACCCTTGCTGACGAGCTGAAAATGCTCCGCGTCGCCCGCGCGGTTGGCCGTGCGCGCCCTGTGCATGTGGTGACGACCCATCTTGCCGCCCACGCCATCCCGCCCGAGTATAAAGGCCGCGCCGATGCCTATATCGACGAGGTGGCAATCCCCTCGCTGCACGCGGCCCATGCCGAAGGCTTGGTCGATGCGGTAGACGCCTTTTGCGAAGGCATCGCGTTTTCCCCCACCCAAGTGGAACGGCTGTTCTTGGCGGCCCAAGCCCTTGGCCTGCCCGTCAAACTCCACGCCGAGCAACTTTCCGACCTGAAAGGCGCCGCCTTGGCCGCCCGTTTCAACGCGCTGTCCGCCGACCACCTTGAATACCTCGCGCAAGACGGGATTGAAGCCATGGCTGCCTCTGGCACCGTCGCCGTTATCCTGCCGGGGGCCTTCTACACCTTGCGCGAAACGCAAATGCCCCCCATCGCGGCCCTGCGTTCGGCAGGTGTTGCGATGGCGCTGGCCACCGATTGCAACCCCGGTTCCTCGCCGATCACCTCGCTGACCCTGGCGATGAACATGGCCTGCACCCTGTTCCGCATGACCCCGCTTGAGGCTCTGCAAGGCACCACCACCCATGCCGCCCGTGCGCTTGGCCTGCCCGATCGCGGCAGCATCGCCGCCGGACAGCGCGCCGATCTGTGCCTCTGGGACGCCCAGCACCCCGCCGAGCTTTCCTATCGCATCGGTGCCACCCAACTTCATTCCCGCATCTTCGGAGGCCAAATTGTCGCCTGAAATCCTCACCCCCGCCTCCACCCCGCTGGCCCAGTTGGAACGCATCTGGCGGCAAGAACTGCCCAGCGCGCTGCACCCTTCGGCCCGCGCAGGAGTCGAGGCCGCCGCCGCCCAGATCGCCGCCGCCGCCGCAGGCGATGTGGCGGTTTACGGTGTGAACACCGGCTTTGGCAAACTCGCCAGCCTCAAGATCGCCCCGCAAGATACCGCAAAGCTTCAGGAAAACCTGATCCTGTCACATTGCTGCGGTGTGGGCGATGCCATGCCCCGCGCCACCGCCCGCCTGATGATGACACTGAAACTGCTGTCGCTGGGGCGCGGGGCTTCAGGTGTGCGTTGGGACATCATCGCGCTGATCCAAGATATGCTCGCCAAAGGCGTAACACCCGTGATCCCCGCCCAAGGCTCGGTTGGCGCATCGGGCGATCTGGCCCCCCTTGCCCATATGACTGCCGCGATGATCGGCCACGGTCAGGCCGAATATCGCGGTGAAATCCTGCCGGGGGCCGAGGCGCTTGCCGCCGCTGGCCTCAACCCCGTGGTCCTTGGCCCGAAAGAAGGTCTTGCCCTGATCAATGGCACGCAATTCTCGACGGCCTACGCGCTGGCGGGCCTGTTCGATGCTTGGCGCGCCGCACAATCGGCGCTGGTCACCTCAGCCATGTCCACCGACGCGATCATGGGCTCCACCGCCCCCCTGCACCCCGAAATCCACTCCCTGCGCGGCCATGCTGGCCAGATCGAGGCAGCCGCCACCCTGCGCGCCCTGCTTGACGGCTCGGTCATCCGCGAAAGCCACCGCGAGGGGGATACCCGCGTGCAAGACCCCTATTGCATCCGCTGCCAACCGCAGGTGACGGGTGCCGCGATGGATGTGCTTCGCATGGCCGCCCGCACGCTTGAGATTGAATCCAACGCAGCCACCGACAACCCGCTGGTACTGACCTCGGACGGCAGCATTGTCTCGGGCGGCAACTTCCACGCCGAACCGGTGGGCTTTGCCGCCGATATGATAGCGCTGGCGATTTCAGAGATCGGCGCCATCGCCCAGCGCCGCGTGGCGCTGATGGTCGATCCGGTGCTGTCCTTCGATCTGCCTGCCTTCCTGACCCCGCGCCCCGGCCTGAACTCGGGCCTGATGATCGCCGAAGTCACCACCGCCGCGCTGATGTCCGAGAACAAACACCTCGCCCACCCCACGGTGATCGACAGCACCCCCACCTCGGCCAATCAGGAAGATCACGTCTCGATGGCCGCCCACGGCGCGCGTCGCCTTGAACGGATGAACCAGAATCTCGCGGTGATCTTGGGCGTCGAGGCGATCTGTGCCGCTCAAGGCATTGATTTCCGAGCGCCTTTGCCCACATCCGCCCCGCTGCAATCGGTCGTGGCCCGCCTGCGCCAAGACGTCGCCACCTTGGGCGATGACCGCTATATGGCCCCCGACCTCGCCGCCGCCGCAAACATTGTCGCCACAGGCGCGCTCACAACAGCGGCCACCATCCCCCTCCCCATCCTCTTCGCATAAATATCCCACGGGGGAAGCCTGTGTTTTCCAACGGAAAACGCAGGCGCGGGGGTGTGAACCCCCCGCCCTCCGCCAGGAAAAGGCGCATCATGTCCACCCTGCCCCTGTCCGGCCTGCGTATCCTTGATCTGACCCGCGTGATGGCGGGGCCGTTCTGCACCGCCCTTCTGGCCGATCTCGGGGCCGAAGTGATCAAGCTGGAGCCGCCTGCGGGCGACGATTACCGCCATATCGGCCCCTTCCTGCACGGGGAATCCGCGCTGTTCACCTTGATGAACCGGGGCAAGCAGTCGATCATGCTCGACCTGAAAGATCCCGCCGCCGTCGCCACCGCCCGCGCGATTGCGCTGCACTGTGATGTGGTGGTGGAAAACTTCCGTCCCGGTGTGGCCGCGCGCCTTGGCCTTGGGCCAGAGTTGCGCGACGAAAAGCCAAGTCTGATCTACGCCTCGATCTCCGGTTTCGGCCAGTCCGGCCCCGCCGCCCACCTGCCCGCCTATGATCTGGTGGCCCAAGCCATGTCCGGCCTGATGGCAGCCACGGGCGAGGAAGGCGGCCAACCGCTGAAAGTGGGCGAAAGCTATGGAGATCTGATGGCGGGGCTTTACGCAAGCTGGGCAATCCTCGCGGCGGTCAACAAGCGCCATGTGACTGGCGAAGGATCGACCCTTGATGTCGCCATGTTCGATGCGCTATTTTCCCTGCTGCCCACCAGCCATGCCGTGCAGTTCTACGCGAACCGCAGCCCCCAACGCGTCGGCAACCGCCACCCGCTTTCGACCCCCTTCGGCTGTTTCGCCACCGCAGACGGCCAAGCGGTAATCGCCGTGCTTGGCGACCGGCAATGGTCGCAGCTTTGCACCCTGATCGGGCAACCCCAAGCCGCCACCGACCCGCGTTTCACCACCGACGAAGCCCGCACCACCTATGAGCCCCTTGTCAAAGCCATGATTGAGGCGTGGTCGCGCAGCCTTCCCACCGATCAGGTTGTGGCGGCGCTGTCAGCCGCAGGCATCCCCACCGCCCCAATCCAAACCCTTGAACAGGCGGCCAATTCCGATCACGCCATCGCGCGCGGTTTGGTGTCAGACCTGCCCCATGCCACCCGTGGCCATGCGAAAACCATCGGTCAGCCCGTGCGCTTTGACGGGATCAAACCCATCGCCCCCCGCTCTGCCCCCGCCCTTGGCGCAGACGGCCCCGCCATCCTTGCAAGACTGGGGATCACCCATGACTGACCTTTTCCACATGCTGACAGACGAGGAACGCGCCTTCCTCGACATGCTGCACACCTTCTGCGCCCGCGAGATCGCCCCGAAAGCCGCCGAGACGGATGAGACCGGCCTTTTCGTCCATGCCCAGATCAGGGCCTTGGCCCAAACCGGCATCATGGGGGCCAACCTGCACGCGCCCTATGGTGCAGGCATATCCGCCCAAGCCCTTCTGCGCGCTGTGGAAATCGTGGCGGGGGCTTGCGGGTCCACCGTCTCGGCGCTGACCGCACACTACCTTGCCACCGACAGCCTGTTGCTGGGCGGCACCGACGCCCTGCGCGACAAATACCTGCCCGACGCCGCCGAAGGCAAAACCCTTGGCGCCTTTGCGCTGACCGAACCCAATGCCGGTTCCGACCCCGCCGACATGAAAACCCGGGCCACCCGTGAGGGTGACGGATACCGGATAAAGGGCCGCAAATGCTTTATCTCGAACGGCGGCGTGGCGGATTTCCTGATCGTCTACGCCGTCACCGACCCCACAGCGGCGCACAAGGGCATCTCGGCCTTTGTGGTCGATAAAGGCACCCCCGGCCTGACCCCCGGCCGGATCGAGAAAACCATGGGCCTGAAAGGCGGCCATGTGTGGGAGTTGGACCTCGACCTTTACGTGCCGCAGGAAAACCGCCTTGGCCCCGAAGGCACCGGTTTCCGCACCGCGATGAAAGTACTGGACAACGGCAGGCTGGAGGTCGCCGCCATGTGCATCGGCATCGCCCAACAAGCCCTTGATCTGGCAACCGAATGGACCAAGACCCGCATCATCGGCGGCGAACCCCTTGCCACCCGCCAAGGCATCCGCTGGCAACTGGCCGACATGGCAACCGACTTGCAAGCCGCCCGCCTTCTGGCGCTTGAGGCCGCACGCAAACGCCAGAACGGCGAACGCTTCAGCCAAGCCGCAAGCATGGCCAAACTCTACGCCAGCGAAATGGCCCACCGCGTCACCGATGGCGCGCTGCAACTCCATGGCGGCTATGGCTATACCCGCGACTTCCCCCTTGAACGCCTGTCCCGCGATTGCCGCATCATGCGGATCTACGAAGGCTCTTCCGAAATCCAGCGCAACATCATCGCTGCCCATCATCTTCACTGAGGTCATCATGAACACACGCCACAACACCCGCGACATCTTCCCCGCCACCGGCACCGAGATCACCGCCAAAAGCTGGCTGACCGAAGCGCCCATGCGGATGCTGATGAACAACCTGCACCCCGACGTGGCCGAAAACCCGCATGAGTTGGTAGTTTACGGCGGCATCGGCCGTGCGGCGCGGACATGGGAGGATTTCGACATGATCGTCGCCACCCTGAAAACCCTGAACGACGACGAAACCCTGCTGGTGCAATCGGGCAAGCCGGTGGGCGTGTTCCGCACCCACAAGGACGCCCCGCGCGTGCTGATCGCCAACTCGAACCTCGTGCCGCATTGGGCAACTTGGGACCATTTCAACGAGTTGGATAAGAAGGGTCTGGCGATGTATGGCCAGATGACCGCAGGCTCGTGGATCTACATCGGCACCCAAGGCATCGTGCAGGGCACCTATGAAACGTTTGCCGAGGCAGGCCGCCAGCACTACGGCGGCAGCCTGACCGGCAAATGGATTCTGACCGGCGGTCTTGGCGGCATGGGCGGCGCGCAACCCTTGGCGGCAGTGATGGCCGGAGCCTGCTGCCTTGCCGTGGAATGCGATGAAACCCGGATCGATTTCCGCATCCGCACCAGATACTTGGACGCCAAAGCCAAGACTCTGGACGAAGCCCTTGCCCTGATCGACCAGTGGACGGCAGCGGGCGAGGCGAAATCGGTGGGCCTTCTGGGCAACGCCGCCGACATCTTCCCCGAACTGGTGGCCCGCATGAAGGCGGGCGGCCATCGCCCCGATATCGTCACCGACCAGACCTCGGCCCATGATCCGCTGCACGGCTATCTGCCGCAAGGCTGGGGCGTGGCCGAATGGCGCGCGAAACAGGAATCTGATCCCAAAGCTGTGGAAAAAGCCGCCCGCGCCAGCATGCGCACCCATGTCGCGGCCATGGTCGATTTCTGGAACGCAGGCGTGCCGACACTGGATTACGGCAACAACATCCGACAGGTGGCACAAGATGAAGGGCTGGAAAACGCCTTCGCCTTCCCCGGTTTCGTGCCCGCCTATATCCGCCCATTGTTCTGCCGTGGCATCGGCCCCTTCCGCTGGGCGGCGCTGTCGGGGGATCCGGCGGATATCCACGCCACCGACGCCGCGATGAAAAAGTTGTTCCCCGAGAACAAGCACCTGCACCGCTGGCTTGACATGGCCGCCGACCGCATCGCCTTCCAAGGCCTGCCCGCCCGCATCTGCTGGATCGGCCTTGGCGACCGCCACAAGGCGGGGCTGATGTTCAACGAGATGGTCCGCTCGGGCGAGTTGAAGGCCCCCGTGGTGATCGGGCGCGATCACCTTGATTCAGGCTCGGTCGCCTCGCCCAACCGCGAGACGGAAGCCATGAAAGACGGCTCGGATGCCGTCTCCGACTGGCCGCTGCTGAACGCCCTGCTGAACACCGCCTCGGGGGCCACTTGGGTCAGCCTGCATCACGGCGGTGGGGTGGGGATGGGCTTCAGCCAACACTCCGGCATGGTGATCTGTGCGGATGGCACCGACGACGCCGCCCGCCGCATCCACAACGTGCTGTGGAACGATCCGGCCACGGGTGTGATGCGCCACGCCGACGCAGGCTATGACATCGCGCTGGACTGCGCCCGCGAACACGGGCTGAACCTGCCCGCCATCCTGAAACCCTAAGCCCCTCCCGCTTCCCCCGATCCTCTTCGCAAAAATATCCCACGGGGGAAGCGGCCCAAAGGCCGCGCGGGGGTGTGAAACCCCCGCTCCTCCGCCCGCCAAAGGACCAGACAGATGCATTACGCCCCCGGCAAAGACCCCTGCCCGCTGCCCTTCAGCCCGTTCAAGGCCTGCACCGTGCCGCGCCCGATCGGCTGGCTTTCGACCATCTCGACCAAAGGCGTCGTCAACCTTGCCCCCTACAGCCAGTGGCAGAACCTGACCTTCGATCCGCCGATGGTGATGTTTGCCGCCAACCAATACGCCGATGGACGCCGCAAACACACGGTGGTCAACGCCGAGGAGACCGGCTGGTTCGTGTGGAACATGTGTACCTATGATCTGCGCGAGGCGATGAACATCACCGCGATGGAATGGCCCGAAGGCACGGATGAATTCGAGAAAGCCGGTGTCACCAAAGCTCCTTGCATCGACGCCCCCGCCCCGCGCGTGGCCGAAAGCCCGGCGCATTTCGAATGCAAATACCTGTCCACCCACCGGTTGCGCGGCAACTCGGGGCATGGCTGGGTGGATGTCGTCTACGGCGAGGTTGTGCGTATCCACGTCAAGGACGATGCCCTGACTGCGCAGGGCAAGCTGAACTACGCCGCGATCCGGCCGCTCGCCCGCATGGGGTATTACGATTACACCAGCGTCACCGAGACCTTCGAGATGCGTATCCCCGGTGCCACAGGCTCTGCCGCCGACGGGCTGGAAGGCAAAGCCTGATCTTGCAGAATCAGGGTAGGGTGCGTGGTCTCCACGCACCTTCCCTTGTCCTGACTACCCCAGAACGCGCGGGTTCTTCGCCTGCGGCCCTTCCACCCAGATCGGGTTCGACCAAGCCCGCTTGCCCGCCGCGTCAATCACCGCGACGCGCACCCAAGGCGAGTTGTTCAGCCGTGCCAGCGGCACTTCGGTGCGTGTCATGGAATGACCATGCACGCCCTTGGCCCCGGTGCCGTGGCCGATTGCCACCACCGACACCACGGCCGAGCTTTCGACCACCACCTTGTCGCCCTCGATCCGCACATCGCGCAACTCCGGCCCCTGGCTGGAGTAGAAATGCCCCGCCTTCAGCGCCGCCAGCAACGCCTCGGGCGAGTTCTCTTCCGCCTTCACCATCACCCAGCCGCCGAAGTGATCCGGCTCGGAAAAATGCGCGTCATCGGTGGCGATCATGGTCAGGCGGCGGCCTTCGGTCAGCAGAAGGTCCGCAATGGCAAAGCCATCGGGGCGGTCGCAGCCGGTGTCGCAGCCGGTGTTATAGACCTCGACCGCATGGGCGGCCGTGATGCTGCGCGCATCGGCCAAGGTCAGGCCCGACCATTGCGGATGGGCAATCGCCACGAAAGCCCCCGCCGCCACAGCCCGCGCGGCGATCTCTGGCCCCGTCTCCTGCCCTGCCACCGGCACAAAGCTGGGGCTGTTCGAAGGCGCGAAATCGGCAGGCAGGCCCACCGCCAGAATATGCCACAACTCGCCATTCGCCATCGCCCCCGAGTGCAGTTCCGCCCCCAGAATCGTGGTGAACCCATCCCCCCGCATCGGCACGGTATCGACAATCGGATAGCCCCACAGCCCGACGAAATGATCTGTCAGCGCCAGAAAATCATAGCCCTCGGCCTTATAGCGGCGGCACACTTCTTCCGGCGACAGCACCCCGTCCGATCGCGTCGAGTGGGTGTGGATATTGCCGCGCCAGAAGCGGCCTTTGGCGGTAAAGGCGGGGTCACGTTGTGTCATATCATCCTCCATCGGGTAGGCGCAGATTAGCCATCGGCACGCCAAGGTCCAGCGCCTGCGCGCCCCCTCGCCGCGCGACGCAGCGCATGTTAATGTGACCTGCGTATGACAATGGGTGTGCAGATGTCTGAGGATGTATTGGACGGAGAATTCAATCAGGCCAGTGCCACGGTGGCCACGGATATGGCCGAAAACGCCGTCGCTGCGGCCGAATTTCTCAAGGCGCTCTCGCATGAGGGGCGGCTGATGATTCTGTGCCATCTGGTGTCCGGCGAAAAGACCGTCACCGCGCTTGAGGATCTTTTGGGCGCACGTCAGGCCGCAGTCAGCCAGCAACTGGCCCGCCTGCGCGCCGATGGGCTGGTCACGGCGCGGCGCGATGGCAAGGCGATCCACTATTCGATCCGCGACCCCAAGGCGGCGGCCATCGTCAAGGTGGTGCATGACCTGTTCTGCGCCACCACCTGCTGATCAGCCGCGCCCGATATAGGGCATGTCGCGCGCCATGATCGTCATGAACGGCACGTTCACATCCAGCGGCAACCCCGCCATGTGCAGCACCGCATCGGCCACATGCGCCACATCCATCACCGGCTCGACCCGCACCTCGCCATTGGCTTGCGGCACGCCTTGGGTGAACTTGGCGGCCATATCGGTCAGCGCATTGCCAATATCGATCTGACCACAGGCGATGTTGAAGGCCCGCCCGTCCAGCCCCAGCGTCCGTGTCAGCCCTGTCACCGCATGTTTCGACATCGTGTAAGGCACCGAACCGGGGCGCGGCACATGCGCCGAGATCGAGCCGTTGTTGATGATCCGCCCACCCTGCGGCGACTGGTGGCGCATAATGCCAAAGGCCGCCCGCGCGCAGAGAAACATGCCGGTGATGTTGGCGCTGTTCACCGCCAGCCACTCTGCCACCGGAATCTCGTCAATCGGGGCGGAGGGGGCCGATTGGCCTGCGTTGTTGAACAGCACATCCAGCCGCCCCCACGCTGCCTTTACCGCTGCAAAGGCCGCCTCGACCTGATCGGCGTCACCCACATCCGCCGTCAGGATCAACGCCCGCGCATCGCCCGCCGCCGCTTCCTCCAGCCGTTCCCGCCTGCGCCCCAACAGAGCCACCCGCCAGCCCTGCGCCAGAAAGGCCCGCGCCGTGGCACGGCCAATGCCTGATCCTGCACCGGTCACAAGGATGGTCTTGAAGCTATCAGTCATCGGAGCGGTCCTTTTCGTCTGCCGCTGCCATGAATTGCAGAGCCGTCCCGCCTTGGCAAAAGGAAAGCGCAGATCATCCGGTCCCTGCGAATTTTCTTTCCCGCAGACCGCCCTGCCAGAAAGATTGCTCTCTTTTCCAAAACTGCTTTAGAATTCCCCAAAGCCACGCCACAGATTATCACGATAAATGCAATCGAGATAAATTCACCCCCCGCATTTCACCGCAAAAGGAACCAGACATGGCCCAGAAACCCGAGACGCTTGCCCTGCACGCAGGCTACCGCGCCGATCCTGCCACGGGGTCGGTGGCAGTTCCAATCTATCAGACCACGTCCTACCAGTTCCGCGATACGGCCCACGCCTCGGCCCTGTTTGCGCTGCAAGAGCTGGGCAATATCTACACCCGCCTTGGCAATCCCACCACCGATGTGCTGGAAAAGCGGGTAACCGCGCTTGAGGGCGGTGTGGCGGCGCTGGCAGTGGCCTCGGGTCAGGCAGCCTCGGCCTATTCGGTGCAGAATCTGGCCAAGGTGGGCGACAATATCGTGTCCTCGACCAATCTTTATGGCGGCACCTGGAACCTTTTTGCCAATACCTTCAAGGATCAGGGCATCGAAGTCCGCTTTGTCGATCCGACCGACCCCGAGGCTTTTGCCCGCGCCACCGATGACCGCACCCGCGCCTATTACGCCGAAACCCTGCCCAACCCCAAGCTTGAGGTCTTTCCGATTGCCGAAGTTGCAGCCATCGGCCGCGCGCGGGGCATCCCGCTGATCATCGACAATACCGCAGCGCCCCTGCTGGTGCGGCCCTTCGATCACGGCGCGGCAGTGGTGGTCTATTCCTCGACCAAATATCTGGGCGGACATGGCACCTCGATTGGCGGCATCATCGTGGATGGCGGCAATTTCGACTGGGCGGGCCATCCCGATCGCCAGCCCGCGCTGAATACCCCCGACCCCAGCTATCATGGCGCAATCTGGGTCGAAGCGACCGCCGCCCTTGGCCCTGTCGCCTATATCATCAAGGCCCGCACCACGCTGCTGCGTGATCTGGGGGCGGCGATTTCGCCCTTCAACGCCTTCCTGACGCTGCAAGGCATCGAAACCCTGCCGCTGCGGATCGAACGCCACAGCCAGAACGCTGCAGCCGTAGCGGCCTTTCTGAAAACCCGCCCCGATGTTTCGGCGGTGATCCACCCCAGCCTGCAAAACGGCCTCGCAGCCGAGCGCGCCGCGAAATACATGCGCGGCGGCTACGGCGGCCTTGTCGGCTTTGAGTTGAAAGCCGGAACCGACGCGGGCCGCAAATTCATCGACTCACTGCAATTGGTCTACCACGTCGCCAATATCGGCGATGCCCGCACGCTGGCGATCCACCCGGCCTCGACCACCCATTCGCAGCTATCCCCCGAAGATCAGGTCAAAACCGGCGTCACCGGCGGCTATGTCCGCCTGTCCATCGGCATCGAACATATCGACGACATCCTCGCCGATATCACCCAAGCCCTCGACGCCGCCCGCTGAATGGAAATGGCCAGAGCGGGATAACCGCTCTGGCCTCGTTGTATTCTTTAGCGAAGGATGGACGGAGCTGTGCAGGGCAACACTGAGCGAAGCAATTACATTGAAGAAATGAATAGGCAGCATGCCATAGCTGCTCACGAGCGTAGCGATCAAAGCCTTACAGATGCACGAAAGGCTGCCATCGACGCTGCCACGACAGCAATCCGATCATTGATTCTTGTAAACGGTGGTGCCGTGGTCGCGCTTCTGACATTTACGGGTGCCATTGAAACTGGTGAAAACGGCGGCACAGTCTCATTAGGCGCACTTGCAGCGCCGATTTGGTGGTTCGCAATCGGTGTCGGACTATCAGCTACGGCGGCCATATGGGCGTACTTCGTCAACGTGCTGGACTTGGAAATTCTCGCATCAGTTGAACACGTCTGGCAGCACCCGTACATTCAACAAAAGAAAATTTCCAAGTCGCTCAGGATTGCCAGAGCCTTCTTTATGTGGTCGGGGCTTTGTCTAGCCTTGTCGTCACTGTTTGCCTTTTTCTCAGGCGTGTACACAGTTACGAACGCAATCTCGGGCCTTGGTATATGATGGTGCCCCCAGCAGGACTTGAACCCGCGACCCCCTGATTACAAATCAGGTGCTCTACCAGCTGAGCTATAGAGGCAACGCACCCCAAATAGCCCTTCAGGATCGGGCTGGCAAGAGCGTGCTAGCGGTTGGCCCGCGCCAAAAGTGCAACGGCGGCCAGACCCATCGCCACCACGACCAAGGCGGCGGGCGAGGCTTCGCCAAGATGCTCAAGGCTGACCAGCTCGTAAACCCGTGTGGACAGGGTGTTGAAGTTGAACGGGCGCAGCAGCAAGGTGGCGGGCAGTTCCTTGACGCAATCCACGAACACCACCAGCAGGGCCGTGGCCACCGATCCACGCATCAGCGGCAGGTAAACCGCGCGCAGGGTGCCACCCGCAGAACGCCCCAAAGATCGCGCCGCCAGCGGCAAGGACGGCGAAATCCGCCCGAATGAGCTGTCCAGCGCGCCTTGGGCGATGCCGAAAAACCGCACCACATAGGCCAGAACAATCGCCGCCGCTGTCCCCGTGATCAGCAGCCCCGGATCATGCCCCGTCACCGCCAGCACCAGATCGGCCAGCCGGTGATCCAGCGCCGCCAGCGGGATCAGCAACCCCACCGCCAGCACCGCCCCCGGTGCGGCATAGCCCAGCGTCGTGACCGGCAGCACCACCCGCGCCATGCCCCGCCCCGCCAGCCGCACGCCGTAAACCAGAAACAACGCCGCCCCCACCGTGATCAGCGCGGCACTCCCCCCCACCAGCACCGTGTTCAGCGTGGCCTCTGCCAGACCCGGCGCAAGCCACACCGTCGGCTGCGCCAACGCATGCCCCGCCATCACCCCTACCGGCAGCACGAAACCAACGGCCACCGGCACAAGACACAGCCCGGTCGCAATCCACGCCCATATCCCATGCAAAGGCTGCGCCTGCACCGGACGCGAAGCCCGCGAGGGCCGGTGAAAGCGGGCATTGCGGCGGCTTAACCGCTCGATCGTCACAAGGATCAGGATCAGCGTCAGGATCACCCCCGCAATCTGCGCCGCCCCGCCGGCGTTGTTTCCGCTCAACCAAGTCGAGAACACGCCCGTCGTCAGGGTCTGCACGCCGAAATACTGGGTGGTGCCGAAATCGGCCACCGTCTCCATCAACGCCAGCGCCACGCCCGCCGCAATGGCAGGGCGCGCCAAGGGCAGGCCCAGCCGACGGAACACCCCGACCGGCCCCTGCCCCAGCGCGCGCGCCACCTCATAGGTGCCGCCCGACTGCTCGCGGAACGCCGCGCGCGACAAAAGATAGACATAAGGATACAGCGCCGCCGACAGCACCAGCACCGCCGCCCATGTGCTGCGGATTTCCGGGAACCAGTAATCCCGCGAATCCTTGAACCCGAAGGCAAGCCGCAACGCGATCTGCACCGGACCCGCATAATCCAGAAAATCGACCAAGGCATAGGCTCCGACATAGGCCGGTATCGCCAGCGGAAACAGCAGCGCATAATCCAGCACGCGGCTGCCCGGAAAGCGGAACATCACCACCAGCCACGCAGCCCCCGTCCCCACCGCCGCAGTCAGCACCCCCACCCCCGCCATCAGGATCAGCGTCGTCGCCATATAGCGCGGCAAGACCGTGGACAGCAGATGCGGCCAGATATTCTCGGACGGATGCAGCGCGATCCACACCACCGCCAGCATCGGCGCCAGAACCGCCGCCGCAATCAGCACCGCACCAACCGACCAAAAATCGGGCCAATAGCGTCCGCGACGGCGGGATGCCTTGGGTATCTGACTGTTTTTCTTGGTCATCATGGCGGCGGGATTACAGGAAAGCGGTTTCCCTGTCCAGAAAAGCGATTATAGTCGGCGCAAACTATCAAAAGATGAAACAGGCCAGACCCTTCATGCGGATTGTCTATCACCTCGGGGCGCATTTCACCGATGAAGAGCGGCTGCTGAAATGCCTTCTGAAGAACCGCGACGTTCTGGCCCAGCATGACATCGTGGTGCCGGCGCCAAAACGCTACCGCGCCCTGCTGCGCGAAACCGCGATTGCGCTGAAAGGTCAGGCTGCCACCCGCGACAATCAGGCGCTTATCCTTGAACAGATCATGGAGGAAGACCACGCCGACCGGCTGATCCTGTCCTGGGACAGCTTTTTGTCTCTGCCGCCTTGGGTGCTGAAAGACACGCTCTATCCGGCAGCGGGCGAACGTGTGCGCGCCTTTTCGCAGATTTTCCCCGAAATCGAGGCCGAATTTCATCTGGCCATCCGCAATCCGGCGACGTTCCTGCCCGCGCTTTATGACAAACAGCGCCAGAAACCCTATCAGGACTTCCTTGCGGGGGCCGATCCTTTCGATCTGCGCTGGTCAGATGTGGTGGAACGGATTCTCGACAGCAACCCCGACGCTCCGCTGACGATCTGGTGCGACGAGGACACCCCGCTGATCTGGCCCGAAGTGCTGCAAGCCGTCGCGGGCCTGCCCGATGGTGTCCGGCTGGACGGCGAGGATGACCTGCTGTTGTCGCTGATGTCGACCGACGGCATGACCCGCCTGCGCGCCTATCTGGAAAGCCACCCGCCCGCCACCGTGCTGCAACGGCGAAAGATCGTCTCGGCCTTTCTGGACAAATTCGCGCTGCCAGACCGGATCGACATGCAGATCGATATGCCGGGCTGGACCGAAGACAGCGTGGCCGAACTCAGCCATCTCTACGAAGAAGACGTGGCCCGCATCGCGCAGATGGCCGAAGTCACCTTCCTCGCCCCCTGAAACCCGCTTCCGCAACGGGTTTCATCTTGGCGCAAATACTCCGGGGGGTGGACCGCTCTGGCGGTCCAAAGGGGGGCTGGCCCCCCTTTTCTTCCTTACTGCATGCCCAAAGCGGCCTTGTACATATCCATGATCGCCTCTTCCTCGGCGATTTCATCCGGCTTGCGCTTCCGCAGCGCGATGACTTTCCGCATGACCTTGGTGTCATAGCCACGGCCCTTGGCCTCGGCAAACAGCTCTTTCTCCTGCTCGCCAATGTCTTTCTTCTCGGCGGCCAGTTGCTCGGCGCGCTCGATGAACTGGCGCAGTTCGTCTGCGGTGACGGAATAGGTGTCGGTCGGATCGCTCATCGGGCTTGTCCTTATGCCTGCAAGGTTCCCTGCTTCCTATCGCGGTCTGGGGGGCGCGCGCAAGCGTTCGCCCCCCCCGTCCCCAAGCGCGCGCCCTTGCGAATTGCGCGCGCTCCCGCTAGGCGAAAGGCGCACAGTCAAAGGGGGCGCAGTATGGAATATCTGATCTGGATCGGGGCAGCCCTTGCCGCCATCGGCATCATCGGTCTGGTCTGGTGCATTTTGCAGGCCGTTGCCGCCAAGCGCGCGGGCCTTCAGGGCGAGGCAATGACCGCCGCCCTGCGCCGTGTTGTCGTCCTGAACATGGCGGCATTGGCCGTGTCCGGTCTTGGGCTGATGCTGGTCGTGGTCGGCGTGATCCTGTCCTAATCGCGATTCAGGTCAGCAAAATCACGGCCCTCCGCAATCAGATCATCCAGCAGAGCTGCGGGGGTGAAAAGCTGTGGCGCGCGGTCTTTGTGCTGTCGTAGAACCGCCCGCAGCACCATCAGGCCGCGCCGGTCGGCCTGAAACATCGGCCCGCCCTGCCAGCGCGGCAGCAGCCCCGAAGCCATAGCCACCGCATCAATATCCCCCGGACGCAGCGCCACGCCCTCGGCCAACAGCTTTGCCCCCTGATTTGCCAAAGCCGCCAGACAGAGCGGCACAACCTCGCGCGCTTCGGCAGGCGGTTGGGTCTGTCTGCGTGGCACACCAAGGCCAAACCCTGACAGCGCCGCCGCAATCGCCGCACGCGCAACGCCCTGTGCCTCCAGCCACGCGATTACCGCCGAAAGCGTTGCGCGCAGACGCCGCTCGATCGGCCCGCCCGGTCTGGTCAGCACCACCCGCCAGCCCAGCCTCTGCCCGACTGAAAGCGCCAAAGTCTGCAGCGACTGCGCCGCGCCAGAGCGGAGTGCCAGTTCGGCCAGCCCCTGCTGCGGATTGGGCGGCGTCAGCACCGCATCGGCAATGCCCCCCAATGCCACCACCGGCGGACAAGGCACGTCCTGCGGCCAAGCCCCCGCTTCGGGCGCGCCAAGCAGCAGATCGGCCCCCGCCGCAGCTTCGGGCGACAAAACCGGCCGCAACCGCGCCCAATCTGCATCACGCGCCTCGACGGAAAGCCGCCCTTCGGCCACCCCAAGCTCTTGCGCAGCCGCGATCTTTTCAACCGCCTGCACAAGACGGTCCCGCATCGGCTCAATCAGCGTCACCCGAAGCCCTGCGCCCAAAGCCGCCCGCGCCAGTTCGACCGAACCGGCGCTCGCCCCCCAGATCGCCACATGGGACAAAGGCACGGGGGCAAATGTCGGCGGCAAAGCCACCGCCCGCCGTTCCACCTGAGCGGCATGATGCAACGCTTGGGCTTCCGGCGTGGCGGCCAGATCCTCAAAGGCCACCTGCTCCATTGCAAGCCCTTGATCATAGGGCAAAAGCGCGGCCGCCTCGATACAATCCACAATCCGCGCCGGTGCAGGCAACGCGCCTGCAAGACCGGCCCTTGCCCGCCTTATGCTTTCCTGAAACACCAAGGCATCCCGCATCCCCTCGCGGCGCAGCCCTGCACGCAAACCCGACCAACTGCCTTGCGCCAAGCGATCCGCCGCCGTAACGGCGGCATCGATCAGCTTGTCTTCGACCACATGATCCAGGATGCCCAAAGCCAGCGCTTCTGCCGCGCTGATGCGCGCCCCGCCCAGCATCATGCGCAAGGCCTGCTCTGCCCCGATCAGTCGCGGCAGTCGCTGGGTTGCGCCCGCATGGGGCAGTATCCCCAGCCTGACCTCGGGCAAAGCCACCGAGGCGCGCGCCAAGGCGATCCGGAAATGCGCCGCCAAAGCCAGCTCCAATCCGCCGCCCAAGGCATCGCCCTGAATCGCGGCAACAACCGGCTTCGGGAAATTCTCGATCCGCAGACAAAGGCCCGCCAGATCCGGCCCCTGCCGCTGCGCGCGCGCACTGGCATACTCGACACCCGCCGAAAAATGCGCGCCCGTGCCGGTCAGCACCACCGCATGAATGTCAGCAGACACAACCGCAAAGTCCAGCCCCGTGGCCAATCCGGCGCAGATCTCTTGCGTCAGCGCATTTTCAGGCGGAGCGTCAAGCCGTAGCACCAGCACAGCGCCGCGCACTTCTTGCCGCACCAACCCTGATCCCATGCTACCGTCCTGCACCGCTGGCGCACCCCGCGTCTTGCTGTCGGTATTAAGCAAGACCAGCGGCCGCAAGGCAATGCCGGGCAGCAATGGCGCGCGGATCAGACCGGCATATTGTCGAAATCGGCCTCAACCTCGGCCTCGTGGCGCAGGGTTTCGGCGGGGTCATGCTCTGCCGCGCCCGGAATGAGTTTGGACAACGCCTGCATTTCCACCAAAAGCACGGTCAGACCCACCGCCTGCCCCGCGATTGCCGCCGCCGTCATGTCCTGCGCCAGATGCGCCAAGCTGTTGGTCTGCGTTGTCATCCTGATCTCCTTTTACGCTGCACAATTGCGGCAGAACGGGGTGTAGGGCAGCACATCCAGCCGCTCATCGCCGATTTCGGCCCCGCATTTCGCGCAAAAGCCGTATTCGCCCGCACTGATGCGCTGCAGCGCAGCCTTGATCTGGCGGATTTCCAACTGGCCGGAAACGCCCATGCCTTCAAGCACTTCGTCGCCTTCCCGCTCTGTCGCAAGTTCTTCCCAATCCTGGGTCTGATGCGAATCCAGCTCGGCTTCGATACCAACCAAGCGGCTTTCCAGATCGGCCAGCCGCGTTTCAAGCTGAAGCTTGCGGGTGTGGATGGATGTCATGGCTCTCTCCTTGTTGCCTGTATGACTAGCCTATCGCAAAAGGTTGCACCTTGACCCATATCAAGACAAGAGCCGGCCATATATATTCAAACGTTGAAATATGTTGTAAGCCCCCCTATCTGCGCTAAACTATGCCCAACAACAGGAGGCAGCCCATGCACCCCGCCGTTCACGCCTTTTTTGACGAAGCCACCAACACCATCACCTATCTGGTGCGCGAACCTCAGGGCCGCGCCTGCGCCGTCATCGATTCCGTGCTGGATTTCGACTATGCCTCGGGGCGCACGGATACGCGTTCGGCTGATGCGGTGATTGCGTTTATTCGCGACCATGATCTTGATCTGAAATGGGTTTTGGAAACGCATGTCCATGCCGATCATCTGTCCGCCGCCCCCTATATCCAAGAGGCATTGGGCGGCAAGATCGGCATTGGGGAACGCATCACCGTGGTGCAGGAAACCTTTGGCAAAGTGTTCAACGAAGGCACCCGCTTTGCCCGCGATGGCAGCCAGTTCGATCAGTTGTTCGCCGAGGGCGACAGCCTGATGATCGGGCAAATGCGCGCCGATGTGATGCATACCCCCGGCCATACCCCCGCCTGTCTGACTTATGTGATCGGCGACGCGGCCTTTGTCGGCGACACGCTGTTCATGCCCGATTTCGGCACCGCGCGCTGCGATTTTCCGGGGGGGTCCGCGGATGTCATGTATGAGTCGGTGCAGCGCATCCTGTCGCTGCCCGATGCCACCCGCATTTTCGTCGGCCATGACTACAAGGCACCGGGACGCGAGGATTATGCTTGGGAATCCACCGTGGGCGAGCAGCGGGCGAAGAATATCCATATCGGCGCGGGGCGTGCGAAAGAGGATTTCGTCTCTTTGCGGCAGAAACGCGATGCCACCCTTGCGATGCCCCGCCTGATTGTGCCTTCTTTGCAGGTCAATATGCGCGCGGGCCAAATGCCCGAGCCGGAAGACAACGGGCAGGTTTACCTCAAGGTTCCCATCAACGGACTTTGACGCAAAGAAGGGGGCGCGATGCAGATCGACTGGGTATGGGGCTTTGTCGGCGGGGTGCTGATTGGTCTGGCGGGATCGGTGTTCTTGCTGATGAATGGCCGGATCATGGGGATTTCCGGCATTGTCGGCGGTCTTGTCGATCGCACAGGTCTGTCTAACTGGACCGAGCGTGTGGCCTTTATCATCGGCACCATTGCCGTTCCCGCCGCTTTTGCCGGACTTTGGGGGGCTGCAACGCATCTGACGACAAACTGGGGCGTCATCGTCGCGGGGGGGCTGTTGGTGGGGGTCGGCACGCGACTGGCACAGGGCTGCACCTCGGGCCACGGGGTTTGCGGCATTTCGCGTCTGTCCTTGCGCGGGATTGTGGCGACGGTGTTTTACATCGTGGCGGGCGGCATCACCATTGCGGTGCTGCGCCATGTGCTGGGGGTGATCTAGATGCAGCGCAATTTCTTTGCCCTGCTGTCGGGCGGCATTTTCGGGCTTGGCCTGCTGATTTCGGGCATGGTTGACACGCTGAAGGTGCAAGGCTGGCTGGATGTCTTTGGCAATTGGGACCCGACGCTGGCCTTTGTGATGGGCGGGGCGATCCTGCCCATGGCCGTGGCATGGCAGGTGGCGGCGCGGCGCAAGCGGTCGGTGCTGGGCTATGCCTTCCCCGAAGCCCCCAAGCGTGAGGTCGGTCCCAATCTGGTGATCGGATCGGTGCTGTTCGGGATGGGCTGGGCCTTGGCCGGACTTTGCCCCGGACCTGCCATCGCCTCGATCAGCTTTGGCGGGACGGGCGGTCTGGTCTTTCTTCTGGCGATGCTGGCGGGTATGTTGATCGCACCCGCCGTGCGCGCCCGAATTGACGGCACCACCGCCCCCGTTGAAAGCCCGAGGACAAAGATGGACATTCGCGCCCTGACCCCGACCTATGCGGTTTCGCCGCAGATCATGCTGGAGGACCTGCCCGCGATCAAGGCCGCCGGTTTCACCACTGTCATCGACAACCGGCCCGATGCTGAAATTCCGGCCTCTTTGCATGCGGCGCATATGCGCGCAGCGGCCGAGGCGCTGGGACTTGAATTTGTTGAAAATCAGGTAATTAGCGGCGGATTGACGGCTGAGAATGTCGAAAAGCAGGCGGCGACGCTGGCGGCGGCCAAAGGTCCGGTCTTTGCCTATTGCGCCTCTGGCAACCGCTGTTCCATCGTCTGGGCGCTGGTGAATGCGGGCAAACGCCCGACGGACGAGTTGATCAACGTGCCAGCCCAATATGGCTATAACCTTGAGCATCTGCGCGCCCAGATCGAGGCCCGCGCCAAGGGCTGACGCCTTCATGCCGATTGTCGCAGCGGTTCCGGCATCGGCGCCGGAACCGCTGCGACGGTTTCTTGCGGGCTTGGGCGGCTGACCGCCGCGGCGAGGGTCAGCCGGATTGCCCGCATGCCGCGATTCTGGCCCAGCTTGCCTTCGGCCACCGCCCGCCCGTCCAGACCTTCAAAGGTAATCCGGTCGATGCCTGCGCGCGGCAGCACCATCACCTCGCCAATCTGCAAATCCATCAGGCGCGACAGCGGCAGCGACATCCGCGCCACAACCGCTTGCAGCACGCAATCCGCAGCCGCAACCTGTAGCGCCAACGCCTCGGAAAAGCCCGGAAGGCTGCTGTCCTCAACGATGGTGCGATGGTGCGGCATCACCCCGCGTCCTTCGGCGGGCAGCGCCAGAATCACCGCACCCGTCCGCGCGCCCTGGCCCAGGGCCACCTCGGCATTCAGCACCCGATAGCTGGTATCTTCCAGCAGCAGACCCAAGGGCCGTGCATCCTCCAGAAAGGAGGCAAAGCGAAAGCCGCCCGCCCAGACCAGATCGGCCTCTTGTGCCAAGGCGGATTCAAGCCCCGCAAGGGCGGAATCGATCATCCCCGCCACCATCGCGGCATCGGTGCGCGTGGGTTTGCGCGACGCAATCGGCCCCGTCCCCACCCGCCCGATGGTCTGCGCCTCAATCATGCCGGCCAGAACGGGGGCGGAAATCAGCAACAGACCCAATCCTTCGGACGGGCCATCCAGCACCAGAATCAGCCCGCGTTCGGGCGGCAGTTCCAGCAATTCGGCCAAAGACCGCTTTTCCATCACCAAGGACGCGATATCCAACGGCAGTTTCAACTCGTCCCGCGCGGCCCGAGCCAAAGCCAGCCGCCAGCCGCGATCCGCCCCCGGCCCGCCATCAGCCACCTCGGCCCGCGCCGCCAAGATCTTGCGCCGTATCACATTCTCAACCAAAGCTTCTGCCACGTTACGCCCCCGAACCGGACCCATTGGCCCCAGTTAAAGCGCAATCCGCTAACAAAGCCTTTACGCCGCCTGCTTTTCCAACCGCAGCGGCACCGTCACCCGAAACGCTGCACCGCGCTGTCCGGGCAGATAGCTGACCGTGCCGCCCAGATTGGCCATCACCTCGCGGCAGATCGCCAGTCCCAGACCCGCGCCCCCCGCCCGCGTCTGATCGGTAAGCCGCGCAAATTTCTCGAAAATCAGGCCCTGCGCGTCTTTGGCGATGCCCGTGCCGTTGTCGATGAAATCCACCACAACCCGCCCGCCCTTTTGCCGCACCGCAATCTTCAGCACCGGCTGGGCCGCATCGCAATATTTGCGCGCATTCGAGATCAGGTTGATGAAAACCTGCACCAGACGGTCGGCATCGGTGCGAAGGAAAATCTCTTCGGCGGCGAAATCGCGTTGGATATCAAAGGACCGCTCGGGCCGCGTCTGCCCCGCCGCCGCCAGCGCGTGATCAATCATCTGGCCCAGATTGGCCAGCCCAAGGTTCAACTGCACCGTGCCGTTTTCCAGCACCGACAGGTCCAGCAGATCATCCAGCAACCGCGTCAGGCGCACGGCTTCGGTGTGGATGATGCGGCCATAATCGGCCACCATCGCAGGCGGCAGATCGCCTTCGGTCAAAATCTCGGAAAAGGCGCGGATCGAGGTCATGGGCGTGCGGAGTTCGTGGCTGATCTGCGACAGGAAGGCATCCTTCTGCACCGAAAGCTGCGTCAGCTTTTCGTTCACCTCGCGCAACTGGCGGGCAGTGCGGGAAAGTTCTTCCTGCTGCTCTTCCAGCCGCGCCGAATATTCCATGATCTGCGCGGTTTCATTGGCCACCGCCATCAGGTCTTCGACCGTCACGGTCGCATCGCCGAAAAGCTGGCTGATCATGGCATGGGCCGTGGCCGCGCCGACCGAGCCTGCCAAGCGCCGCTCCAGCCCCGCCAGAAAACTTGGGGTCATATCGGGCAGATAACCTGCCTTGCCTTGGGCGCGGGCCTCGGCCTCGAAAAACGACAGCGCCTCTTCGCCCAAAATCCGCTGCGCCATATTCAAAAGCGCCTCGGGTTCGGCCTTGCCATGGGTCCAGCCCAGCCGTTCGGCCTGCGCCTCAGAATCAAAGGCATTCACAAAGGCCGCGCCCTGAATGCGTTCCACCGGATCGGGGAAGGACAGGATGGAACCGGCACAAAACGCCGCCGTGTTCAGCGCCAAAGACCAGAAGATCGAATGCACCAGCGGGTCCATCGCTTCGGTGCCGAACAGGGCCTGCGGGCGCAACCATGCAAGCCCGAACGGGCCTTCGGCAAACACCTGCGCCGAGATCACCCCCCCCTCGCCGAACGAGGGCAGAAACAGCGTATAGGCCCAGACCACAAAGCCGATCACCAGCCCCGCCCCCGCGCCCGTCTTGGTCGCCCCCCGCCAGAAAATCCCGCCCAACAGCGCAGGCAAGACCTGTGCCATCCCCGCAAAGGCAATCAGCCCGATCGCCGCAAGCGCCGTTGACCCGCCCGACAGCCGGAAATAGGCGAAGCCCAGCGCCAGCACCCCCATGATCGACAGCCGCCGCGCCAGCAACACCGCGCGGCGCAAATCCCCCGACAGCGTTGCCTTGGGCCGCAGCCACAGCCACGCGGGCATCAGGATATGGTTCGACAGCATCGTGGCCAGCGCGATGGTCTCCACGATCACCATCGAGGTGGCGCTGGAAAACCCGCCCAGAAAGGCCAGCATCGCCAGCGCGCCCTGCCCCTCGGCCAAGGGCAGCGTCAGCACCAGCATGTCGGGATTGGTGTCGGCGGGCATCCGTTCAAGCCCGATCACGGCAATGGGCAGGATGAACAGGCTCATCAGGAACAGATAGAGCGGAAAGGCCCATGAGGCGCGGGCCAGATGCCGCTCGTCGACATTCTCGACCACCAGCACCTGAAACATCCGGGGCAGGCTGATCACCGCCGCCGCCGACAGAAAAATCAGCCCCACCCAGCGACCGGGCTGGATCACCCAATGGCTGTCGGAATAGCTCTGGATGCGCGCGATAATCGCGGCAGGCCCGCCCGCCAGCCCCCAGACCACGAACATCCCCACCGCAATCAGTGCCACCAGCTTGACCACCGCCTCAACCGCGATAGCAGTGACAATGCCGTGGTGCTGCTCTTTGGCGTCCAGATTGCGGGTGCCGAACAGAATGGTGAACAGCGCCAGCCCCGCCGCCACCCAAACGGCGGTCGCATCGCGGTTCGGCAGCGCCCAGCCCTCGGGCGTTTCCGAGGCAAACACCCCGAACGACAGCGTAACAGATTGTAGTTGCAGCGCGATATAGGGCGTTGCCGCCACCACCGCGATCACCGTCACCACCACGCCCAGCAGGTTCGACTTGCCGTAACGGCTTGAAATCAGATCGGCAATCGAGGTGACCCGCTGTTGCCGCCCGATCCGCACCAGCTTCCGCAGCACCCACCACCAACCGACAAAGATCAGCGTCGGTCCCAGATAGATCGTCAGAAACTCAAGCCCTGACCGCGCCGCGTAACCCACAGCGCCGTAAAACGTCCAAGCCGTGCAATAGATCGACAGCGACAGCGTATAGACCAAGGGCGAGCGCAAAAACCCCAGCATCCCGCGCGACGCCCGCCGTTCCGCCAGAAAGGCCACGCCAAACAGCGCCGCCACATAGGTCAGACAGGCCAGCACAAGGATATTAAAGGGCATCAGTCATCGCCCCCTTCATCGCGTTCGGCCTCGGACCCGCCAAGCCCCGGTGCCAGCAGCGCCGCCACCGCAATCAATCCGGCCCAGACCACAAAGATATAAACCACATCCCGCCCCGGTCCCTCCGGCCTTTGCCACAGCATCGGCAAAATCAGCAGAAAGAATCCCAGCAGCGGCAACAATCGCGCCGCATCGCGCAACCGCCTTTTGCGATAGACCGCACGGGCCAGAAACAACGGCGCGCGCAACCGCCGCATCTCAGGCGCCCAAAAGCGCGCGCACGGTGGCGCGCATCTCGGCATTGGCGAAGGGCTTGGACATAAAGGCAGAAACCCCTGCACGCTCGGCCGCCTCGCGGTCGCGGCCCTGCCCCTTGGCCGTCAGCATCAGCACCGGCACGGCCACGGTCACAGGGTCCGCCCGCAGCGCCGACAGGATTTCCAGCCCGCTCATCCCCGGCAGCATCAGATCAAGGATCACCAGATCGGGCAGCGCCCGCGCCACCGCCGCCACCGCGGCATGACCATCGGCCAGCACCTCGACCTCGCAGCCGTCACGGGTCAGCAAAAAGCGGATCGCCTCGGCGATATTGACCTCATCCTCAATCAAAAGCACCCGACCCGCCATCCGCACCTCCACCCCAGCCGCAACTATCAAGACAAAACCGGCCCCTGTCAAAGGTCACGCCGTCAGGATCGACGGCTCGCGCCGCGCCGGACATTGCAGGCGCTGACAGACCCGACAGGTCGACCCCACCGCCAAAGCCTCGCCCGTGCGGGCATGGTCGGGCAAGATCAACATCGCCGCCTCGCGCAACTCCGGCCCGCGAAACCCGCCCGGAAAGCGCAACCGGCAAAACGCCCGCACCAGAAACCGCCGCCCCTGCGGCCCTGCGGTTTCGATCACCGTCTCGATAGGCCGCATCGGCTGCCCCAGCGCCGCAAACAACGGCCACAGCGGACAGGCCGCCCCAAAGCGCGGCAAGGCAAAGCCCGCCACCGGCTTGCGAAAGGTCAATGTGCCAGAGGCATCACAGACCACCAGCCCCACCTCGGCCTGCGGGCGCAGCGCAATCCGCCGGAATGCCGCCAACTCGTCCACCCCGAACCGCGCCGCAAGCCGCGCCGGGTCCGGCCCGATCTCGTCCAGCGCCTGCGCGAAGGCCTGATCCGGCAATGCCGCCGCATCCGCCCGCATCACCGCCGCCAGATCGCGCGCCATCGCCCGCGCCGCGCCCGAGGCCAGACCCGCCCCGTCATCTAGAACCCGCCAATCCGCCGCCGCGAGCCAAGCCTCGACTTCCTCTTGCGGCGAGGCGATGCCCTGCTCATCCGCCTGCCCCGCCGTGTCAAGATAGCTGACCAAAGCCTCGGCCCCCAGCGCCAGCCTTTCGCTGTCCTGATGCAGGTTGCGGTGGAACCGCGCGCGCCATTCCGGCTCTATGTCCTCGGTATCGGCCAAAATCGCCGCCGTGGATCGCACCGACGAGACCGCCGACAATACCTCATGCAAGGATGCCGACAGATGAGGATCATGGCTCATGCGGTCGTTCATCGCCTCCAGCGCGCGCTGCAACCCCGCCGCGCGCTGTTGCAGCGACGTCACCACCCCCGCCCAGCCCGGATAGCGGCCCGCGAAATCCTCGATCCGGTCCACCTCGGCCCCCGGCACCTCTGCCGCAGCCGCCCGCAACCCCTCCAGAACCGCGCCGCCTACACCTTCCTGAAACATCGCCACCGGCTGACCCAAAGCCTGCGCCAGTTGCTCCAGCAGGTTTTCGGAAATCCGCCGCCGGTTATGCTCGATCAGGTTCAGATAGCTGGCCGAAATCCCCGCAGTTGCCGCCAGATCCGCCTGCCGCAGCCCCAAAGCCACCCGCCGCTCCCGCAACCTGCTGCCTGTCAGCGCCGAAACCGGCATGAACACCCCCCGCATTTGTAAAGAAATTTACACGCCAATCCCCAAGGCACAACCCCCCGATCCTCTTCGCTCAAATATCCTCAGGGGGTGAGCGCATAGCGCGAGGGGGCGCGAGCGCCCCCTGCCACCCAAGCAAAAGGCGCGCCCGGTTGCCCGAACGCGCCCCTTACACTTAAGCCAAACCGCTTATTGCAGCGCTTTGTCGGTGATCTGGTGCGTCCACGCACCCGCCGGTTCCGCAGTGATAACCGGATCAGAACCACCCGACATCAGCGCCGCCACCGTGCGCTTGTAGTCGTCTTCGACCAAAGCCCCGTTCGACCCTGCGGTCAGCTTGGCAATCTCGCCCATCATGCGGGTCTGATGCTCGATCGTCTGCGCGCCGGTCGCGTCGTTTTCGATCACGATCGCCGCGGCCTCATCAACATTGGCCTCGGCATATTTCCAGCCCTTCATCGAGGCCCGCACAAAGCGCACCATCTTGTCCTCAAACGCCGGATCGGCCAGCTTGTCTTCCATCACATAAAGACCGTCTTCCAGCGTGGCGACGCCTTCGTCTTCATATTTGAACACCACCAGATCTTCGGGCGCTACACCCGCATCGATCACCTGCCAGTATTCGTTATAGGTCATGGTCGACACACAGGCCGCCTGCTTTTGCAGCAGCGGATCGACGTTGAAGCCCTGCTTCAGCACCGTCACACCACCGGCCGAACCGTCCGTCGCCAGACCCAGCTTGTTCATCCAGTTCAGGAACGGATATTCGTTGCCGCCAAACCAGACGCCCAGCGTCTTGTCGGCGAAATCGGTGGGTGCTGCCACACCGGATTCCTTCAGGCAGGTCAGCATCATGCCCGAGGATTTGAACGGCTGTGCGATGTTGACCAGCGCCAGACCCTTCTCGCGCGCAGCCAAGGCCGAGGGCATCCAGTCGATCACCACATCCGCGCCGCCACCGGCGATCACCTGGGTCGGGGCCACATCAGGGCCGCCGGGAAGGATGGTCACATTCAGACCCTCTTCCTCATAGAAGCCTTTCGCCGCCGCCACATAATAGCCCGCGAACTGCGCCTGTGTGACCCATTTCAGTTGCAGCGTCACATCGTCCGCAGCCTGCGCCCCTGTTGCCATCGCAGCAAACAGCGCGCCGGTAAGAAGTTTCTTCATTGGTCAACCTCCAAGTTGATACCCGTTTTCGGGCCGTTTCAGTTTCTTTGTGACGGGTGCCAGAAGGTCACCCGCTTTTCGATCAGCGCGACCACCCCGTAAAAGGCCGATCCCGCCAAAGCCGCCACCGCAATCTCGGACCAAACCATGTCAAGGCCAAGCCGCCCGACCTCGGCCGTGATCCGAAATCCCATGCCCACGATAGGGCTGCCGAAAAATTCGGCAACAATCGCGCCGATCAGCGCCAGCGTTGTCGCAATTTTCAGCCCGTTGAAGATAAAGGGCATCGCCGCAGGCAGCCGCAGCTTGAACAGCGTCTGCCAATAGCTTGCCGAATAGGTCGCCATAAGATCACGCTGCATGCTGTCCGATGCCGCCAGCCCCGACACCGTGTTCACCAGCACCGGAAAGAACACCATCACCACCACGACCGCCGCTTTCGACTGCCAGTCAAAACCGAACCACATCACCAGAATGGGTGCTATGCCGACAATGGGCAGCGCGGCCACAAAATTCCCAACCGGCAGCAAACCCCGCTGCAAGAACGGCGATCGGTCAATCGCAATCGCCGTCAGAAACGCCGCACCGCAGCCGATCACATAGCCCGACAGAGCGCCCTTGATGAAGGTCTGCCGGAAATCCGCCCATAGCGTCGGCAGCTCCGTCACCAGCCGCGCGCCAATCGCCGACGGCGGCGGCAAGATCACCCCCGGCACCGCCAGCCCGCGCACGATACCTTCCCAGACCACCAGCAGCGTGATCCCGAAAATAGCCGGCACCACCAGCCGCCCCGCGCGGCTCCGCACCAGCCCGGAATGGGACAGCCGCACATTCAGCGCCCAAGCCGCCGCCCAGAATAGAAGCGCGAAGAAAAGCCAGCTCATCGCGCCATCCCCATCCGCCGCAGGGTGCGCCGCTCAACCGCGCCCACCACCGCCACCAAAGCCGCCGCCACCAGTGCGGCGGCAAACAGCGCCGCCCAGATCTGCACGGTCTGCCCGTAATAAGACCCGCTCAACAACCGCGCGCCCAATCCCGCCACCGCCCCCGTCGGCAATTCACCCACAATCGCGCCCACCAAAGACGCCGCAATCCCTACCTTCAGCGAGGTGAACAGATAGGGCATCGAGGACGGCAACCGCAGCTTCCAGAACGTCTGCCCTTGGCTCGCGCTATAGGTGGACAGCAAATCCAACTGCATCTGGTCAGGCGACCGCAGCCCTTTCACCATCCCCACCAGCACCGGAAAGAACGACAAAAACGCCGATATGATCGCCTTGGGGATCAACCCCTGAATCCCCATCGAGTTCATCACCACAATGATCATCGGCGCAATCGCCAGAATGGGAATGGTCTGACTGGCAATCGCCCAAGGCATCACGCTTAGATCCATCGCCTTGTTATGTATGATCCCCACAGCCAGCAAAACGCCCAGCGTGGTCCCCATCACAAAGCCCAAAAGCGTGGCCGAGATCGTCACCCAGCCATGATAGACCAGCGATTTCTTCGACGTCACCGCCATCCCGAAGGTCGATTTCGCAAGTTCCACCACCACCTGATGCGGCGTCGGCAGCACTGGACGATCCTGATTCATCGTCAGCCCCACCAACGCCCCAAATCCCGGCGCAGGCTCTCCTGCCCTCTCGGCTTGGTCATAGACCCAAGCCTTGTTCAACTGCACCGCTGCTGCATACCACAGCACCACAATCACCAGCACCACCGTCAGAACGGGCAGAATGCGGTTCATGCCTTTGCCTCCGGCCATGCGATCATCAGAACCGCCACCACACCCAAAGCCATCCCCGCCAGTTGCAGACTCGTCGGCCTTTCACCAAAGACCACCACGGCCATCGCGGTAATGGCAACAAGCTGGAACACCACCGACAGCGCAATCGCCACGCCCAGCCCGTTGCCGCGCATCACCTGCACCATCAGCGTATTGCCCAGACAGAACAGCGCCAGCGCACCCACCAGCACCCAAATCCCCCCCTGCAGCGCATAGGTCTTCAGCGCCGCATTGGCCGCGACAAACACGGCGGTCGAAGCGGCAAGCCATGCAAAAAGAACGCCGCTCATCCCCGCCTCCCCTGTGGGACAGCGTGACCACGGATGCACCACGGAAACACTACAGAAAAACCACGGGCGTTACTCATCGGAATGCCCCGCCCGCAGCCCTTCGCGCACGCGGTGCGAAATTTCGATAAAAGCGGCGGAATCGCGGATATCCAGCGGGCGTTCCTTCGGCAAAGGGCTGTCGATCACATCAGTAATCCGGCCCGGACGGGGCGACATCACCACGATTTTCGTCGACAAATAAACCGCCTCGGGGATGGAATGTGTAACGAATCCAATGGTTTTCCCCGTGCGCGCCCAAAGCTTCAGCACTTCTTCGTTCAGCCGGTCGCGCACAATCTCATCCAGCGCGCCAAAGGGTTCGTCCATCAGAAGAATATCGGCATCAAAGGCCAGTGCGCGGGCAATGCTGGCGCGTTGCTGCATGCCCCCCGACAACTGCCAAGGGAATTTCTTGCCAAAGCCGGAAAGCTCTACCAGATCAAGCACTTGCGCGATCCGCTCCTCCTGCTCCGCCTTGGAAAACCCCATGATCTCCAACGGAAGCCGGATATTCCCCGCAATCGTCCTCCAAGGATAAAGCCCCGCCGCCTGAAACACATACCCATAGGCCCGCTTGCGTCGCGCCTCGTCCGGGGTCATGCCGTTGACGGTCAAAACCCCGCCTGTAGGATGCTCCAAGGCTGCAATCGCCCGCAGGAAAGTCGTTTTACCGCAACCACTTGGCCCGATAAAGCTGACAAAATCCCCCTTGTTGATCGTCAGGTTCACATCCTTCAGCGCATGCACCGGCCCGTCATTGGTCTGGAAAACCAGATTCAAATCGCGCGCGACAATCACCGGCTCGGCCATGCCTTGAGTATCCTTCATCATACACCCGTCGCAGGCACGCCGGACCGCAGCACAGGACGCGGAGAGGTTACATCTTTCCAAGCACTTAGCGCACGGTTCACCGCAGGCCGCGCCTCACGCGCCACGAATTTCCCGTGGCCTTCGCGAGTCTTGATCGCGCCATCCTCCACCGAAACCACGCCGCGCGACAGCGTGTAACGCGGCATGCCCTTCACCGTCTTACCCTCGAACACATTGTAATCAATCGATGATTGCTGGCTGCCTGCCGAAATCACCTTGGTTTTTTCAGGGTCCCAGACCACCAGATCGGCATCCGCCCCCACCAGAACCGCGCCCTTTTGCGGGTAACAGTTCAGGATTTTCGCGATATTCGTGCTGGTCACGGCGACAAATTCATTCGGCGTTAACCGGCCGGTGTTAACACCATAGGTCCAAAGCATCGGCATCCGGTCCTCCAGCCCCCCCGTTCCATTCGGGATTTTCGCAAAGTTGCCGACGCCAAAACGTTTCTGCTCGGTGGTAAAGGCGCAATGATCGGTCGCCACCACCGAAAGACTACCCGATTGCAGGCCCGCCCATAGGCTGTCCTGATGCGATTTGTTACGGAAGGGCGGCGACATCACCCGCCGCGCGGCATGGTCCCAATCGGGATGGAAATATTCGCTTTCGTCCAGCGTCAGGTGCTGGATCAAAGGCTCGCCCCAGACGCGCTTGCCCTGGTTGCGCGCGCGGCGGATCGCCTCGTGGCTGTCCTCGCAGCTTGTATGCACCACATACAGCGGCACGCCCGCCATGTCGGCGATCATGATGGCGCGGTTCGTGGCCTCACCTTCCACCTGCGGCGGGCGGGAATAAGCGTGGGCCTCGGGGCCTGTATTGCCCTCGGCCAGCAGTTTCGCGGTCAGTTCAGCAACCACATCGCCATTCTCGGCATGAACCATTGCCAAACCGCCCAAGTCACCAACCCGTTTAAAAGATTGATACATTTCATCATCGTTGACCATCAACGCGCCCTTGTAGGCCATGAAATGCTTGAAGGATGTCATGCCGGCCTTGACCGAGGCTTCCATATCCTCCCACACCTTCTGCCCCCACCATGTGATCGCCATGTGGTAGGAATAGTCGCAATTGGCGCGGGTGGATTTGTTGTGCCACATCTGGGCTGCATCCATCAGCCCCTGCCCCTGCCCCGGCAAAACGAAGTCGACAACCATCGTAGTGCCGCCCGCAAGCGCCGCCCGCGTTCCGGATTCAAAATCGTCCGCAGAATATGTCCCCATGAACGGCATTTCCAGATGCGTATGCGGATCAATCCCGCCGGGCATCACATAGCAACCCGTGGCGTCCAGCTCGCGGTCCCCCGCAAGGCCATGCCCGATCTCGACAATCCTGCCCTGATCCACCAGCACATCCGCCTTATAGGTCAGATCCGCCGTCACGATGGTGCCGTTCTTGATCACAGTGGTCATAGGCTAAGGCTCCCTGCTTTCATCTGTTCATAAATATCCCACGGGGGAGCCTGTGTTTTTGCAAAAAACACAGGCGCGGGGGTGTGAAACCCCCGCCGCGCTGTCAGCCGGTAACGACCGCCGTCTCCAACACCGCATGAAACAACACATCCGTCCCCGCCGCTGCCCATTCGGGGCTGATTTCCTCTGCCTCGTTATGGCTTAGCCCCCCCACGCAAGGACACATCACCATCACCGTCGGCGCCACGCGGTTGATCCAGCAGGCGTCGTGGCCTGCGCCCGAGATGATGTCCATGTGGCTGTAGCCTAGCCGCTCGGCAGCCCCCCGCACGGTTTTCACCAAGGCGGGGTCGAAGGTGACGGGGTCGAAGTGGCCGACATCCTCGATGCCGATGCCAAGGCCAAGCTCGGCGGCGACAGCATGGGCGGCGCGGATGACTTCGGCTTTCATCGCGTCCAGCTTGGCCTGTTCGGGGCTGCGGATATCGACGGTGAAGATCACCTTGCCGGGGATCACATTGCGCGAGTTGGGGAAAACCTTGACCTGCCCCACCGCCCCCACCGCGCCGGGTTGGTGGCTCATGGCGATCTGATGCACACGTTCGGTGATACGCGCCATGCCTAGGCCGGCGTTCACCCGCATGTTCATCGGCGTGCTGCCGGTATGCGCGTCCTTGCCGGTCAGGGTGATTTCAAGCCACCACAGCCCCTGCCCGTGGGTGACAACGCCGATATCCTTGCCCTCGGCCTCAAGAATCGGGCCTTGTTCGATGTGCAACTCGAACATCGCATGCATCTTGCGCGCGCCCACGACCTCATCCCCGACCCAGCCGATGCGGGCCAGTTCCTCGCCGAACTGCTTGCCGTCCAGATCGCGGCGGGCGTAGGCGTAGTCTTGAGTATGGATGCCCGCAAAGACGCCCGAGGCCAGCATGGCGGGGGCAAAGCGTGCGCCTTCCTCATTGGTCCAGTTGGTCAGCACGATCGGGTGGCGGGTCTTGATGTCCAGATCGTTCAGGCGGCGGATCACCTCCAGCCCACCCAAGACCCCCAGCACCCCGTCATAGCGCCCGCCGGTGGGCTGGGTGTCAAGGTGACTGCCCATGTAGACGGGCAAGGCTTCGGGGTCAGTGCCCGCGCGGGTGGCGAACATGTTGCCCATGGTATCGACGCCCATCGTGCAACCGGCGGCCTTGCACCAATTGGCAAAAAGGCGGCGGCCTTCGGCATCGGCATCGGTCAGGGTCTGGCGGTTGTTGCCCCCCGCGATGCCCGGACCGATCTGGGCCATCGCTTGCAGGCTGTCCCAAAGACGTGCGGAATTGATGCGGAGGTTTTCCCCGTGGGCGGCCATCGTCTTCTCCCTGTTGTCGCGGTCTGGAGTCTTGATGCCCCTTGCGACGAATCTTTTTCTGACCGTATGGTCAGGTTCAAGCGCACCATAACCTGACCAAGCGGTCAACAAGAATTTGCAGCCATGACCCAGACCGCCCGCCCTTTGCGCCGCAATGAAATCCGCCAGCAGAATGAAACGCTCATTCTTCAGGCGGCGGAAAAAGTATTCGCGGAAGCAGGCTTTGGCGGGGCGACGATGCAGTTGATCGCGGATGTGGCGGGGCTGCCCAAGGCGAACCTGCATTATTACTTTGCCACGAAAGAGGATCTCTACCGCCGCGTTGTGCAGAATATCTTCGAGATCTGGCTGCATGCGGCGGACAGCATGGATCAGGCGGCGGGTCCAGTCGAAGGGATCGGGGCCTATATCGAGGCCAAGATGGAAATCTCGCGCAGGCATCCGGATGGGTCAAAGGTATGGGCTTCCGAGGTGATGCACGGCGCGCCAGTGATACAGGATTATCTGGAAACCACCCTGCGCGAATGGACCACGGGGCGCGCAGGCCTGATCCAACGCTGGATCGACGAGGGCAAGATGGCCGCCGTGAACCCCGAGCATCTGCTTTATATGCTGTGGGCCACCACCCAGCATTACGCCGACTTCGGCCACCAGATCGAGACGCTGAACGGCGGCGCACCGTTGACGGATCAGCAATGGCGCGCGGCCAAGGACAGTGTGAAGTCGATGATCCTACGCGGGATCGGCGCAGTTTAAGGCGGTGGAGGGGAGGAGAGTCGGGGTGAACCCCGACCTACGCCAAGGCAGCACGTAGGTCGGGGTTTACCCCGACTCCGGTATCGCCAGTTGCCATCGCGGCCTCCGGCGGGGATATTTATACGAAGAGGATCGGGGGAACGGGATGGACATCGAGACATTGGAACTTGAGGCGGCGGAGTTGGTGTTTGACCGCTTTGACGCGGTGACCGCCTGGCATTTGGGCAATGTGCTGTTCGAGGCCGCCTTGGCCGCAGCTATGCCGGTTGTGATCAACATTCGCACGGCGGATCGGACGCTGTTTCATGCCGCTCTGCCCGGATCGGCCGCGCTGAACGATCTTTGGGCGCGGCGCAAAAGCAATGCCGCGCTGTTGTTTCAGGCGGCCTCCTTGCTGATCGGTAGCCGGAACCGCGACAAGGGCGAGACATTGGCCAGACACGGGTTGGATACGGCGGATTATGCCGATGCAGGCGGGGCCGTGCCGATCATGGTGCGCGGGGTTGGCATGGTGGCTGTGGCCACGGTATCGGGGTTGCCGCAGGTCGAGGATCACAAGCTGGTGGTGCGGGGGATCAGGGCGGTGCTGGCGGCGGCTTGAGAGCGGCTATTTCAACTCGATCTCGACAAAGCTCATCGGCGTGTCCGCGCCGTTGATGACGTTGTGTTCAACCCCGAGAGAACGCCGGTAGGCGCTGCCCGCTGGCACCAGCACGTCGCGGGTGCTGCCGTCGGGGTCTTGCAACTGCATATGGCAATCGGTGATTGCGGTGATCACGTAATCCATCCCGTGCCGGTGCCAGCCGGTTTCGGCCCCCGGCACAAAATCGAACCTTTGCACCCGCACACGTTCATCATCGACAAGCAGGGTGGCGGTGCAGGTGGGGCGCATGGGGAACTCCTGTGAAAACGGGATCACCCTAAGCCTTGGGGCGTCCCGGTCAAGCCCGCGCATTTCGGTTTGCATCCTGCCTGTTCTTGCGCCACCCTAGAGCTATGATCCCGCAAAACATGGGCTATTCCCGATGACCAAGCCCCGCACCCGTATTCAGCAGCGCAACTCCACCGCGATCCTTGAGGCCGCGCTTGAGGTGTTTTCGCAGCACGGGTTTCGCGGGGCGACGCTGGACCAGATCGCCGAGGGGGCGGGGCTGTCAAAGCCAAATCTGCTGTATTATTTCCCCTCGAAAGAGGCGGTCCATACCGCGCTGCTCAGCAAGTTGCTGGATACATGGCTGGACCCGCTGCGCGCAATGAACCCTGAGGGTGACCCGCTGACCGAGATCATGGGCTATGTCCGGCGCAAGCTGGAACTATCGCGCGATTTTCCGCGCGAAAGCCGGCTTTTTGCCAATGAAATCCTGCAAGGCGCGCCACGGATGCGCGACGCCATCGCGGGCGATCTGAAAACGCTGGTTGACGAAAAGGCCGTGGTCTTGCTGCGCTGGATGGACGAGGGCCGCATTGCCCGTTTGCATCCGGTGCATCTGATCTTTTCGATCTGGGCGCTGACGCAGCATTATGCCGATTTCGATGTGCAGGTGCGCGCCGTTCTGGGAGAGGGGCATGATCCCTTTGCCGAGGCGCAGGATTTTTTGCAGACCCTGTTCACACGGCTTTTGCGTGCCGAACCGGTCTGAACGGGCAGGCTTGCCGCAAGCGCAGCATGGGCCTATAACTCTGCCTCTGACTGGCAAGCGTTTGAGAGCATGACCCAAACAAGTGAACAGCCCGGCGAGACGCCAAACGGCGCCCCCCCGGCAAGTGCCAACCCACCGAAAAACATAGCAAAACTGATCCTTGGATCGATCGGTGTTGTCTATGGAGACATCGGCACCAGCCCGCTTTATGCGCTGAGGGAATCGCTGCATGCCGCAAGTCGGGACGGTCTGACGCCGGATGACGTCTACGGGGTGATCTCGCTGCTGATATGGACACTGATCATCATCGTGACGATCAAATATGTCCTGCTGATCATGCGCGCGGACAACAGGGGCGAAGGTGGCACGCTGTCACTGGTGGCACTGATCCAGCAGGCGTTGAACAAGCGGCCAGCCTGGCTGTTGGGGATTGGCGTTATCGGCATTTCGCTGTTCTTCGGCGATGCGATCATCACACCCGCGATGTCGGTGCTGTCGGCGGTTGAAGGCCTGTCTCTGGTTGCGCCCAGCTTTGCGCCCTTTGTGGTGCCGGTGACACTGGCGATCATCGTCGGGCTGTTCCTGATGCAGAACCGCGGCACCGAGACCGTTTCGACATTTTTTGGACCGATCATGGTGGTCTGGTTCGTTGCGATGGCGGCCATGGGGCTTTGGCATATCAGCGATGACCTTTCTGTGCTGACCGCGCTCAATCCGGTCCATGCGCTGTACTTCCTTTGGACCAACGGGTTTGCCTCGTTCATCGTGCTTGGCTCGGTGTTTCTGGCTGTGACGGGGGGCGAGGCGCTTTATGCCGACATGGGCCATTTTGGCCGCAAGCCGATCCGCATGGCCTGGGCGATGCTGGTATTTCCGGCTCTGACCCTTTCCTATCTGGGTCAGGGGGCGCTGGTGTTGTCGCATCCCGACACCTCGCACAATCCGTTCTTCCTGATGGCGCCGGGTTGGGCGCTGTTTCCGCTGGTGCTGCTGGCCACGGCCGCCACCGTGATCGCGTCTCAGGCGGTGATCTCGGGTGCATTTTCCATGATGCATCAGGCGGTGCAGATGGGCTTGCTGCCGCGGCTTGAAATCCGCCACACCTCGGAAACCCAACACGGCCAGATCTATCTGCCCAAGGTCAACATGATCCTTGCTGTCGGTGTTCTGATCCTTGTTATGGCCTTTGGATCATCCTCCAACCTTGCCAGCGCCTATGGCATCGCGGTGACGGGCGATATGGTGATCACCTCGGTGCTGGCCTTTGTGCTGTTCTACCGGGCGTGGAAATGGCCGCTCTGGGTGGCCGTGGTGGTGATCGCGCCGATCCTGACCATCGAGATTTTCTTCCTTGCCGCCAACGGACTGAAGGTAATCGACGGCGGCTATGTCCCGATCCTGATGGCCGCCACCATGTCGATGCTGATCTGGACATGGGTGCGCGGCACCAAACATGTGCAGCAAAAGGCGCATGAAACAGCGGTGTCGCTGACCAACCTGATCAAGATGCTGGGAAAATCGCATCCGACCATGGTTCCCGGGACGGCGGTTTTCCTGACGTCCGACCCCGACACAGCCCCCTCGGCGCTGATGCATAACCTGAAGCACAACCATGTGCTGCATCAACAGAATTTCATCGTCACAGTCGGCGTGGCCCCTACGCCCAATGTTCAGGACGCCGATCGTCTGGTGATGGAGCGGCTTTCGGACAACTTCGTGCGGATGCGGCTGCTTTTTGGCTATATGGAGACGCCGAACGTTCCCCGCGCGCTGATTCAGGCGCGTAAGAAGGGCGAGAAGTTCGACATCATGACGACCTCGTTCTTCCTGAATCGCCGCACCTTCCGGTCTTCGCGCAACGCGGGCCTGCCGCTGTGGCAAGAGCGGGTCTTTCTGTCACTGACAAAATCGGCGTCGGATGCGACCAACTTTTACTGCCTGCCCTCGAACCGCGTGGTCGAGATGGGGCAGCAACTGGCGATCTAAAGGGCTGCCATCGCCTCGGCTGCGATCTGGAAAGAGCGCAGCCGTGCAGCGTGGTCGTGGATCATGCCGGTCAGCATGATCTCGTCGGGTTGATAGCGGGCAATCAGGGCGGCAAGTTGGGCTTTGACGGATTCGGGCGACCCCACGGCAGCGCAGGACAGCGCGTGGTCGACCTCCGCTCGCATCCGCGCGGGGATTTCCGACAAATCATGCAGTGGCGCGGGCAGTTTTCCCGGAGCGCCGCTGCGAAGGCGCGCAAAAGCAAGGATCTGGGACGAGCGCAGATAGTCGGCTTCGGCATCGGTCTGCGCCGCACAGACGCCTACCGCCAGCATGAAATAGGGCTGTGACAGCCACTCGGAAGGCCGGAAAGTGGCGCGGTAGGTCTCTATCGCCTCCTCCAGCATAGCGGGTGCAAAATGGCTGGCGAAAGCATAAGGCAGGCCCAGATAGGCCGCCAGCTGCGCGCCATAAAGGCTTGATCCCAGAAGCCAGACCGGAACCTTGGTCCCCTCGCCCGGCACGGCGCGCACGGCGGCATCGGGCCGAGGCGCGCCCAGATAGGTGATCAACTCTACCACATCCTGAGGGAACTGGTCAGACTGCGTCATATTCCGGCGCAGAGCGCGGGCGGTCGCCATGTCGGTTCCGGGCGCGCGCCCCAACCCAAGATCGATCCGGTCCGGGTAAAGCGTGGCCAAGGTGCCGAACTGCTCGGCAATGACCAAAGGCGCGTGATTGGGCAGCATGATCCCGCCCGACCCCACCCGAATGGTTTTGGTACCGCCCGCAACATGGCCGATCACCACGGCTGTGGCCGCCGAAGCAATCCCCGGCATGCCGTGATGCTCGGCCAGCCAAAAGCGGTGATAGCCCCAGCTTTCGGCATGGCGGGCAAGGTCCAGCGTATTGGCAAGCGCCTGTGCAGCGGTTTGGCCTTCGGGGACGGGCGACAGATCAAGCAGGGAATATTTCATAGGCCCTATCTAAGCCCCCGTAGCGCGGGTTCAAAGGGTTTACCAAAACTTAACCAGTCTCTGGAAAGCTGGCTTGATGCAGATGTTCCGCCCTCCGGTCCCGCATCCGTCATGGTGCAACGCAATCTTCACCGCCAAAGCGGTGGTGAAAGGCGGCGTGATCCGCCGCGCCGTGCGCGATGTGGAACGCGAAATCGGCCGCGATGCCTTTATCCGCGAGGTCGCACGGCGCGGATATCACCTGATCGAAGTGGGCGGACAATTCGTGGTCATCTGCAACGAAGGCCGCATGACTGTGATTTGCTGAAACTGCGGGCAGAAAAATTTTCATCCGAAAATTTTTTTCGGGGGACGAAGATTTTTCTAACGAAAAATCTTCTTGGCGGGCGTTGGGAAAAAGGGCCGGATCGCTCCGGCCCATTTGCTTATTCTGCTGCCGTCACCGACGGGTTATTCGGGTGCGTCGTCCAGTTGGCGTAATCGCCGACCTTGCGCTGGGTGCGTTCATCCAGCGCACCTTTGGGCAGTTCCACCATGGTGATGCAATTCTCGACAGGGCAGACATTGACGCACAGGTTACAGGCCACACACTCATCATCCTTGACGGTGAAGGTGCGCTCGTCCGACATCGCAATCGCCTGATGGCTGGTATCCTCGCAGGCCGCATAGCAGCGCCCGCATTTGATACAGTCATCCTGACTGATATGCGCCTTGGTGACGTAATTCAGGTTCAGGAATTGCCAGTCGGTGACATTCGGCACCGCACGGCCCACCAGTTCGGCGGTGCTGGTGAAGCCCTTTTCATCCATATACTCCGACAGGCCCGAGATCATTTCCTGCACGATCTTGAAACCATAGGTCATGGCCGCCGTGCAGACCTGCACATTGCCTGCCCCCAGCGCCATAAATTCAGCCGCGTCGCGCCATGTGGTAACACCGCCGATGCCCGAGATTGGCAGCCCTTGGGTGTCACGCCCCCGCGCGATTTCAGCCACCATGTTCAAGGCAATGGGCTTCACCGCAGGGCCACAATAACCGCCGTGGGTGCCTTTTCCGTCGATCATCGGTTCGGGACTGAAGGTATCAAGATTCACCGATGTGATCGAGTTGATGGTGTTGATCAACGAAACCGCATCTGCCCCGCCGCGTTTCGCAGCCTCGGCGGGTTTGCGGATATTGCTGATGTTCGGGGTCAGTTTCACGATACAGGGCATGCGCGAGTGCTTTTTGACCCAGCGCGTGACCATTTCGATATATTCCGGCACTTGGCCCACGGCCGAACCCATACCGCGTTCGGCCATCCCATGCGGGCAGCCGAAGTTCAACTCCACCCCGTCAGCCTCGGTATCCTCGATGCGGTGCAGGATGTCTTTCCACGAATCCTCGTCGCAAGGCACCATCAGGCTGATGACCAGCGCGCGGTCGCGCCATTTGCGTTTGACCTCCTTGATCTCGTCAAGGTTCACCTGCAGCGGGCGGTCGGTAATCAGTTCGATGTTGTTCAGCCCCAGCAGGCGGCGGTCGGCGCCCCAGATCGCGCCATAGCGCGGGCCCGAGACGTTCACCACCGGCGGGCCTTCCGACCCCAGCGTTTTCCACACAACGCCGCCCCAGCCCGCCTCAAACGCGCGCTCGACGTTGTATTTCTTGTCCGTAGGCGGAGCCGAAGCCAGCCAGAACGGGTTGGGGGATTTGATGCCGATGAAAGTGGTTGTCAGATTTGCCATGTGTCTATCTCCGTAGGTCGGGGTTTACCCCGACACCCCCATCAGGCTTGCGTGAATGTCCTCGGCAGCATCGCGCCCCTGCGCCACGGCGGTGACGGTCAGATCCTCGCCGCCCGAGGCGCAATCGCCCCCCGCCCAGATGCCGGCAACGCTGGTGCGCCCCGCGCCGGTGGTGGCGATCTTTCCGCCCGTCACCGTCAGGCCTTCCGGCGCGCCAGTCAGGGTCTGGCCGATTGCCTTCAAAAGTTGATCCGCCTTCAACCGGAAGGTCTGGCCGGTGGTTTTCAGCCCGTCAGGACCGTCCTCGGTATAGGCGAACTCTACTTCAGCCACCGCACCATCCCCATGCACAGCCACGGGCGCTGCGTTGGTGACAATGCGTACGCCCGCGCTGGTGGCGTGGTCCTGCTCATAGCCAGAGGCGCTCATCTTGCCCTGTTCGCGGCGGTAGACGATGGTGACGTTCTGTGCGCCCAGCAGCTTTGATTGCACGGCGGCGTCCACCGCAGTCATGCCGCCGCCGATAACCACCACATCACGCCCCACGGGAAGCGATGACTTATCAACAGCTTGGCGCAGGTCGGCAATGAAATCGACCGCGTTGCGGACGCCTGCCAAATCCTCGCCCGCAGCGCGCAGCGCGTTGACACCCGCCAGCCCCATGCCAAGGAACACCGCGTCATGCGTGGCCTTCAGGTCCGCCAGCGAGACATCCCGCCCCAGCGCCACGCCGTTCTTCACCGTGATGCCACCGATTTTCAGCAGCCAGTCCACCTCGGCTTGGGCAAAGCCATCGGGCGCCTTGTAGGTTGCGATGCCGAATTCGTTCAATCCGCCGGGCTTGGGGCGCGCGTCATAGATCACCACGTCATGGCCCTTCATCGCCAGACGGTGTGCGGCGGCAAGGCCCGCAGGCCCCGCCCCCACCACGGCCACCGATTTGCCGGTCGCGGCGGCGCGGGTAAAGGGATGCACACCCTTGGCCATCAGCGTGTCGGTGGCAAAGCGCTGGAGGCGGCCAATTTCAACCGGCTTGCCTTCAGCCGTTTCGCGCACGCAGGCCTCTTCGCACAGTTGCTCGGTCGGGCAGACGCGGGCGCACATGCCGCCAAGGATATTCTGGGCAAAGATCGTTTTGGCCGCCGCATCGGGCGTGCCGGTCGCAATCTGGCGGATGAACAGCGGAATGTCGATCGAGGTCGGGCAAGCCGTCATGCAGGGCGCGTCGTGGCAGAAATAGCAGCGGTCGGCGGCGACACGCGCCTCGTGCCGATCCAGCGGCGGCTGCACATCGGTGAAATTGTCATGGTAGACATGCGGGGCAAGGCGATGCGCCACCACGCCGGGGGTAAGCGGGCTGTTGGACAAGGCAGGAACCTCCGTTAGATTATCATTATTGAAAATCAGGCTGCCACAGGTCTATTTTTTTATCAAACGGTAAATTTTGACACCGCGATGATTTTTGTCCGCGCTTTGGCAGGCGCTAACGCTTGGGCTTTTCACCCCCGCCCCCGTCGCGTATAAGGGTCCACCAAGGCTTGGGTCCGGCCCACCCGGCCCGCAAAAGCAATGACGCCAACAGAGGACGGCATGAGCAAACATTCCCCAGACGCAGACGTGGCCTTCATTTCCGCGCTCGCTGAACTGCTGAACAAGAATGACCTGACCGAGCTTTCGGTCAAACGCGAATATGGCGAAGACGACAGCCTTGAAGTGCGTGTGGTCAAGCAATCCAATATCGTGCAGATGGCCGCAGCCGCGCCCGTGCACTACGCCGCAGCGCCCGTCGCTGCTGCCGTGGCACCTGCCGCCGCCGCTGCCCCTGCCGCACCGGAAGATCCGGCGCAGCATCCGGGCGCTGTGACCTCGCCGATGGTCGGCACCTGCTATATGTCCGCCGAACCGGGGGCTGCGCCCTTTGTTACGGTGGGGGCGACCGTTACCGAAGGTCAGACCGTTCTGATCATCGAGGCGATGAAAACGATGAACCACATCCCCGCCCCGCGCGCAGGCACGGTCAAGCGTATCCTTGTGGGTGACGGCAACGCGGTCGAATACGGCGCGCCGCTGATGATCATCGAGTAAGCCCATGTTCGAGAAAATCCTGATCGCCAATCGGGGCGAGATTGCCCTTCGCGTGATCCGCGCCTGCCGCGAGATGGGGATCAAATCGGTCGCCGTCCACTCGACGGCGGACGCTGACGCGATGCATGTGCGGATGGCGGATGAGTCTGTCTGCATCGGTCCTGCATCGTCCACCGACAGCTATCTGTCCAAGGCTGCGATCATCTCGGCATGCGAGATCACGGGCGCGCAGGCGGTGCATCCGGGCTATGGTTTCCTGTCGGAAAATGCGGCCTTCGCGCAGGCGTTGCAAGATCACGGCATCACCTTTATCGGACCCAACGCGGAACATATCCGCATCATGGGCGACAAGATCACCGCCAAGGAAACCGCCAAGGCGCTGGGGATTCCGGTTGTTCCGGGGTCCGAAGGCGGCGTGCCGGATTTTGAAACTGCCATCGGCGTGGCGGCGGGCATCGGCTTTCCGGTGATCATCAAGGCCACGGCAGGCGGCGGTGGACGCGGCATGAAGGTTGCGCGCAACGCCGAGGAACTCGAAATCGCCTTCCGCACCGCGCGGGCCGAGGCGAAGTCGGCCTTTGGCAATGACGAGGTCTATATCGAGAAATACCTGCAGAAGCCCCGCCATATCGAGATTCAGGTCTTTGGCGACGGTAAAGGCAAGGCTGTGCATCTGGGGGAACGCGATTGCTCGCTCCAGCGTCGCCACCAGAAGGTGTTCGAAGAAGCACCGGGTCCGGTCATCACGCCCGCCCTGCGCGCCAAGATCGGCAAGATCTGCGCCGATGCCGTGGCCGCGATCAACTATATCGGCGCTGGCACCGTCGAGTTCCTCTATGAAGACGGCGAGTTTTTCTTCATCGAGATGAACACCCGCCTGCAGGTCGAACACCCTGTCACCGAAGCCATCTTCGGCGTCGATCTGGTGCGCGAACAGATCCGGGTTGCGGCAGGGATGGATATGTCCTTCACGCAGGATGATCTGGAAATCAACGGCCACGCCATCGAAGTGCGGATCAACGCCGAAAAGCTGCCGAATTTCTCGCCCTGCCCCGGCAAGGTGCGGGTGTTCCATGCCCCCGGCGGTCTGGGCGTGCGGATGGATTCCGCACTTTATGGCGGCTATTCGATCCCGCCCTATTACGACAGCCTGATCGGCAAGCTGATCGTGCATGGCCGCGACCGCCCCGAGGCGCTTGCGCGTCTGAAACGCGCGCTGGGTGAATTGATCATCGACGGCATCGACACCACGGTGCCGCTGTTCCATGCGCTTCTGGCAGAGCCGGACGTCCAGAATGGCGAGTATAATATCCACTGGCTGGAAAAATGGCTGGAAAGCCAGTTCGGAAACTGAAAAGGGCGCCTTCGGGCGCCCTTTGCTTTATCGGCCTATTGCTCCCACGGCGGCACCCAATCGCCCTTTAACCGCATCGACAGCCCAGCGTCATCCTCGATCCGCTTGACCACATGCAACTCGGCTGCCGCTGCGCCATAGCGGCTGGCCGCCAAGGCAAAGGCACCTTCGGCGGCCACCGTCATCGGTAGCGCCGCGCGGACATTGCGGTTCAGTTCCTGGATCAGCCGCAGGTCTTTCAGGCAGAGGTCCAGCGAAAAACTGGGGTCGTAATGCCCTGCAAAGATCGACGGCGCGTCATGGCGCACAACAAAGCTGTCGCCGACCGAGTTCTGGATTGCATGCCAGAGCGTCCCCAACTCGACCCCATTGGCAAGCCCCGTCGCAAAGCCCTCGCCAATCGCAGCGGCATAGATGAACCAAAGCTGGTTGGTGACAAGTTTGACAACATTGCCGGTGCCAAGCGGGCCACAGTGAATGACCATACCCAGATGCCGCAAGACCGCTTCGGCACGGGCGAAATCCGGCGCACTGCCGCCGACGAACAGGGTCAGCTTGCCATTGCGCGCGCCGTCCACAGCCCCCGTCACCGGCGCATCGACGACGCTGACCCCGGAAGGCGCCTGCGCGGCAAAGGCTTCGACCATTTCCTTGCGGTTGGTGGTCAGATCAATCCAGAGGCTATCCTTTTTCAAGCGCGCCAATGCGCCCTGTTCCCCTGCCATGACCGTCTCGACATGATCGGGGCGCGGCAGCGAGGTCAGGAAAATATGGGACCCTGCGGCACAATCGGCGGCAGAACTGGCCGCCCTTGCGCCTGCGGCGGTCGCCCGCGCCATAGCTTCGGGGTTGAGATCGAAGGCGGTCACCGGATACCCCGCCGCCAAAAGCCGCAAGCACATCGGCCCGCCCATATTGCCAAGGCCCACAAAGCCGATCTTGGGAAAATCTGTCATTGATCTTACTCGCTCTTGCCGGTCAGCACCGGCGGATTACAGAAGACCGGCCCCGTCATGCGCGGACCGAAAGCTCGCCAAAAGAGTTAGCCATTGTGCGTCACCTCCCATGGCTTGACCCAATCCCCCGCCACGCGCAGATCGATTCCGGCATCATCCTCGATCACCTTGCACACCGTCATCTCGCCCGCGCCGGTGCCATAGCGCCGTCCGGCCTCGCGGAACCGGTCATGGGTGGCGTCGGTCAGGGTGCTGGTCGTGCCGACCGAGTCCATCAACTCCTTGATCAGCCCAAGATCCTTCAGGCATAGCGCAATCGGAAAACTGGGGTCGTAATGGCCCGCAAAGATCGACGGCACGTCATGCGACAGCACGAAACTGTCCGCAGCCCCGCCCTTCATCACCTGCCACCAGACCAAAGGATCAAGTCCTGCCAGTTTGGCCGTCACCATCGCCTCGCCAATCGCGGCGGCATGGATTTTCCAAAGCTGGTTGTTCACCAGTTTGGCAACATAGCCGTTGCCATAGCCGCCCACCTTGCGAAGCTCGCCCATCGACTCGATGACCGGACGGATCTGTTCGATCACCGCATCATCGCCACCAACAAACATCGGCATATCGCCCCGAATGGCCGCATCGACCGAGCCAGTCACCGGCGCATCCACCGCAGCGCCCCCCCTGGCGGCAAATTCCGCCGCCAGTTCCCGCATAAGAACGGGCGAGGATGTGGTCATGTCGATCCAGATTTTCCCTGTGCAATCAACGGTGAGGAAGCCTTGCGGGCCGCGCAGAACCTCGGCGATCTCTTTGGGGCCGTAAACCATCGTCACCACGACATCGCACAGCGCCATCACATCCGCCGGGCTGATCCCGCGCTTGGCCCCCATCGCCAGCAATGGCCCCGTGGCATCAGGACGGATGTCATAAACCACCATGTCAAAGCCTGCGCGGCGAATGTTTGCGGCGGCATTTTTTCCCATCATGCCCAGACCGATAAACCCGATTTTCATCTTTCCCCCCTTTAGTGGTGGCAGCATCCTTTGACTGCGGGGTATAAACAGGCAATCAAAAGCTGGTTAAGGCTGGCATCAACCGGGGTTATGGGTGGACATCGAACTGCGCCTTTTGCGAAGTTTCGTGCAGATGCACGAGGCAGGCTCGATCAGCCGCGCCGCCGACCGGATGGCCTGCACCCAAGCCGCAATGTCGATGCGGCTGAAAATGCTGGAAACCGAATTGGGCGCGGCCCTGTTCCTGCGCGGCCCGCAGGGATTAGAGCCTACGCCGCGCGGAGCCGAGCTTTATGCCAAGGCTTTGGGCGTGCTTGGTGCCTATGACGAGATGCTGTCGGCCACGCGGACGCGGCCCGCGCGTGATCGGGTGCGGCTGGGCATGCCTGACGATTACGCGCTGGGATGGCTGCCGCGCGCTCTGGACCGCGTTGGGCTGGAGCGGGTGGAGTTGGAGATCAGTTGCGACCTGTCGGCGCATCTGATGGCAGCGGTGCAGCGCTCGGAACTCGATCTGGCGCTGGTCACGCTGGCGGCACGGCCCGCGCAGGCGATTGCGACCCTTGAAGTGCCGCTGCATTGGGTGCGGCGGCATGGGGCGACTGTGGACGGGCGGCTTGCGGCCTACCCCGAAGGCTGTGTGTTCCGCCGTGCGATGATTGCAGCACTTGAGGCCGAGGGGGCGGGCTGGACGGTCGCGGTGCAAAGCGGCAGTCATGCCGGAATTTTCGCGGCGGTACGGGCTGGGGTAGCGGTCACGTCGGTGGCCGCCGGCACCGCCCCGCCCGATCTTGAAGAGGTGGCCAGCGATGCCGGTCTGCCCGCCCTGCCCCGCGTGCCGGTCTATCTGGTGACCACCCCGCATCTGCGCCCCGCCGCGCGCCGCATGGCCGAAGGTCTGCAAGCTGTCCTGTCGGAAATGGCAGTTTAAGGAATGACAACACCGCAGAAAATCACACCTGCCATGCTGCTTCACGGCTATGGGCTTGGCATTTTTCCGATGGCGCAGGGGCGTGACGACAGCGAAATCCACTGGGTTGATCCGCGCCATCGCGGCATTTTCCCGATAGACGGCTTTCACATTTCACGCAGTCTGGCGCATCGGATCAGAACTTGCGGCTATACGATCCGCACCGACAGCGATTTTGCAGGCGTCGTGGCCGCCTGCGCCGACCGCCCTGAAACATGGATAAATGCCGAGATTACTGAGCTTTATCTGACGCTGCATAAGGGGGGCCATGCCCATAGCCTTGAGGTATGGGAGGGCGAGGCGCTTATCGGCGGCGTCTACGGCGTGAAACTGGGCGCTGCGTTTTTTGGCGAAAGCATGTTCTCGCGCCGGACGGATGCGTCAAAGATCGCGCTGGCATGGCTGATGCATCGGCTGCGCGCGGGCGGCTTTACCCTGTTTGACACGCAATTCTTGACGCCGCATCTGGCATCCTTGGGGGCGATTGAAATCAGCCGTGCCGCGTATCACCAGCGCCTTGACGCCGCCCTGCATCTCAGCGCGACGTTCTATCTGACTGGCTATCAGCCGTTGCCGTCATCGGTTGCAGGCGGATCGCCTTCGCCCGCGCCACCGTCTTCGGGGGCAGGTTCGACATCTGGCAGTTCCAGATCCGGCACGTCGCAACGCAACACCCAGACGTCATAGCGCGGATGGTCCAGCGCCGAAAGCGCGGGGCTGGAGGCCACCATCCAGCCGTCAAACACAGGCTCTGACATATTGGCATCGCGCACAGTCAGATGGGCATAAGCCTCGGCGGCGGGGTTTTCGGGATTATAGCGGCAGCCGTCCAGCGTGATGGTCAAGCGTCCCTGCTGCTGAGACTCGCCGTTTTGCAGCACCAGATCGTTGACCGTGCCGCCCAGCTTGTCCAGAAAACGCAGCTTGGCACCTGCCGCTTCGGCCACCTCTTGCGCGTTGGCCATCGAGGCAAGCCCCAGCAATGCCAGCGCCAGCACCTTCACGGCGTGGTTCCTTCGTCGGCGCTGTCAGACTTGCCGCCCACGAATTTCATCAACAAAGAGATCAGGCTGACCGCGCCTTGCGTATCCTCGATTTCATCCCCCGGAGCGAGGTTTTCCAGAGCGCCGCCGGGGATCAATTCAACAAAATTACCTCCCAAAAGCCCCTCGGACGAGATCACAATCTGGGAATCGGCGGGCAGTTGCAGGGTTTGATCGACCAGAATCGTGGCATCGGCAAAGAAGGTCGCCGGATTCAGCGTCAACGAGGTGATGCTGCCCACCTTCACCCCGGCCAGCCGCACATCCGACCCCGCCGTAATCCCTTCGACCGAGCGGAAGCTGGCGCGCAGCGGATAGCTTTGCGCCTGCGGGCCATAGCCACTGCCAGCGCCCGCATAGATCATAAAGCCAAGGGCTGCGGCCAGAACCGCAGCGCCTGCCAGCACTTCTGCCTTGTTCTCGGCCATTATTCGGGCTGCCACGCCTCGTAATCCTGACGCGCCACAGGACCGGCGCGGCGGATCGAACCGGGAGGCGCATAGGCAGCTTCGGTTCCAGTCAGGTTTTCCTGATGCGGCTTTTCCCAAACTTTATGCGCCAGCGGTGCCTTGGTTGGCGGTTGATCCCACGTGAAATGCAGCCAGCCATGCCAATCGGGCGACACGCGGCTTGCCTCGGATTCGCCATTGTAGATCACCCAGCGACGTTTGGCGTCGCGTGTCTGGTAATAGATATTGCCCTGCGCGTCCTCGCCGACTTTCACACCCTTGCGGGCGGTGAAGATTTGCGTGCCAAGGGTCTGGCTGTTCCACCAGGTCACCAAGCGCTTGAGGAAATACATGAAGGCCTCCGGGATCGTTTGCTCTGATATGGCGGAAAGGGCGGACAAGGTCTAGGGGGGAAGCGCGCCACAGCGAAGAACTGCCACAGTCTGCCGGGTCGCGCGAAAAATTTTCGGACGAAAATTTTTCTGGTTCCGAAGATTTTTCGTCCGAAAAATCTTCTCTGTCCCACCAAGCAAAAACGGCGGGTCGATGACCCGCCGTCTGTGCCGTATCCACAGCCGCCTTAGCTGGCGGTCGCAGGCTCTTTCTTCTTCACTTCGGTATGCACCAGCAGCGGTTTCGCGCCGTTGTTCACGGCCTCTTCGTTCACCACGACCTCTTCGACATCATCCATGCCGGGCAGTTCGAACATGGTATCCAGCAGGATATCTTCCATGATCGACCGCAAGCCGCGCGCACCCGTCTTGCGCTTGATCGCGCGCTTGGCGATGGCGGTCAGAGCATCGGGCGAGAAGGTCAGCTTGGTGCCTTCGATATCGAACAGGCGCTGGTATTGCTTGACCAAAGCATTCTTCGGCTCGGTCAGGATGGTCACCAGTGCGTCCTCATCCAGATCCGTCAGGGTGGCAATAACCGGTAGGCGGCCCACAAATTCAGGGATCAGACCGAATTTCAGCAAGTCTTCGGGTTCAAGTTCCTTGAACAACTCGCCCGCGCCACGCTCTTCGGGGCCTTTCACCGCAGCGCCAAAGCCGATGGCAGATCCCTTGCCACGCTGCGCGATGATTTTCTCAAGGCCGGCAAAGGCCCCGCCACAGATGAACAGGATGTTGGTGGTGTCCACTTGCAGGAATTCCTGCTGCGGATGTTTGCGCCCGCCCTGCGGAGGGACGCTCGCCACGGTGCCTTCCATGATCTTCAGCAAGGCCTGCTGCACGCCCTCACCCGAAACGTCGCGGGTAATCGAGGGATTGTCAGACTTGCGGGTGATCTTGTCGACCTCGTCGATATATACGATGCCGCGCTGCGCGCGTTCGACGTTGTATTCCGAGGCCTGCAGCAGTTTCAGGATGATGTTTTCCACATCTTCACCGACATAGCCAGCTTCGGTCAGCGTGGTAGCGTCGGCCATGGTGAACGGCACATCGAGAATCCGCGCCAGCGTTTGCGCCAGCAGGGTCTTGCCGCACCCCGTGGGACCAATCAGCAGGATGTTCGATTTCGACAGCTCGACATCGGTTTTCGAGGCGTGATTCAGGCGCTTGTAGTGGTTGTGCACCGCCACAGACAACACGCGCTTGGCGTGGATCTGGCCGATCACATAGTCATCGAGAACCTTGCAGATATCGCGCGGAGTCGGCACGCCATCGGTGGATTTGAGGCCGGTGGTCTTGGTCTCTTCACGGATGATATCCATGCAGAGTTCCACGCATTCATCGCAGATAAAGACCGTGGGGCCAGCGATCAGTTTACGCACCTCATGCTGGCTTTTGCCGCAAAAGGAACAGTAAAGCGTGTTCTTGCTGTCGCTGCCGGTGTTGTTCGCCATTGCTGTCCTCTGCGTTCCGCCCTTGTGCGGCGGTTGATACGAAAGTTTAGGCCAAGGCCCGCGCCTTCACAATGTCAAATCGCCCCCGTTTTGGCGGGGGCGATCCGCGATCACTTCGACGTGTCGTCGGCCTTGCCACGGCTTTCCAGAATCTCGTCGATCAGGCCCCAGGATTTGGCATCTTCGGCGGACATGAAATTGTCACGCTCCAGCGCTGCCTCAACCGTGGCGTAGTCGTTGCCGGTGTGCTTGACGTAGATCTCGTTCAGGCGGCGCTTCAACTTTTCGGTCTCGCGCGCGTGGATCATGATGTCGGTGGCCTGACCCTGATAGCCGCCCGAAGGCTGGTGGACCATGACGCGGGAGTTCGGCAGCGAGAAGCGCATGCCCTTTTCGCCGGCGGTCAGCAGCAGACTGCCCATCGAGGCGGCTTGGCCGATGACCAAGGTGGAGACCTTGGGGCGGATGTATTGCATAGTGTCGTAGATCGACAAACCGCTGGTCACAACGCCGCCAGGGCTGTTGATATACATGGCAATTTCCTTCGAGGGATTCTCGGCCTCAAGGAACAGAAGCTGCGCGCAGATCAGGCTGGACATGCCGTCATGCACGGGGCCTGCCAGAAAAATGATCCGCTCTTTGAGCATGCGGGAGAAGATGTCATAGGCCCGTTCGCCGCGGCTGGTCTGTTCGACCACCATCGGGACAAGGGTGTTCATGTAGAAGTCTACGGGATCGCGCATGGAAACCTGCCTGTTGTCCGCTGAAGGATTATCGCCGGATACTTGCCAGAGTCTTAGTGGCGCGCGCAGGGGGCTGCAAGGGCGGGCGGGAAAATCGCTGTGCGCGGGCCCGCGCAAGGTGCGTGCTAGCACACACCCTACCCCAGACGTGCCGCGTTCCGTTCATCCTCTTCGCTTAAATATCCCCGCCGGAGGGTGAGAGGCGCCCCGAAAAGGGTCCTGTGGACCCTTTTCAGCATCGAACGCCCCGCGCGTCGAGGGGCCGGTGATTGGCGTAGGCGACAGGAGCCTCCGGCGGGAGTATTTGGGCCAAGATGAAAACGCGGGCCTAGCGTGCGAGCGTCAGTTCAGCGCGCAGGCCGCCCAGGGTTTCGCTGTCACCCAGTTTCAGCACGCCGCCGTGGCTGCGGGCGATGTCGGCGGCGATCGACAGGCCAAGGCCGACCCCGCCGCCCCGGTTCGGATCGCGCGCGCTGTCCAGACGCTTGAACGGCACCATTGCCTCTTCGCGCTGGTCCCGCGCGATTCCGGGTCCGTTATCTTCGACGACAAGGCGCACCTGACGGTCGGTCACCGCCATGCTGACGCAGGCCCGCGTGCCATAGCGCACGGCGTTCCCGATCAGATTTTCCAAAGCACGCAGAACGGCTTGCGGACGCAGGTTAATCCAGAGATCCTCGCCCTCTATCGGTCCCAGTATCACCGGCTGGCCCATACGGGTGGCATTTTCGACCGCATGGCGCAGCAATTGCGCAGGGGCGGTCAATTCCGGCACCTCCATCGCATCGCCGCGCGCGAAGGCAAGAAATTCATCCACCAGCCGCTCCATCTGCGCGACGTCCTGCAGCAAGGCTTTTGTTTCCTCGTCCTCGGGCAAAAACGCCAACCCCAGCTTGAGCCGCGTCAGCGGCGTCCGCAGATCATGGCTGACGCCCGAAAGCAGCAGCGTGCGCTGTTCGATCTGGCGTTCGATCCGCGCCCGCATGTCCAGAAAGGCATTGCCTGCCGCGCGGACTTCGGTAGCACCGCGCGGCCGATACGGCACGGTCTGGCCTTTACCGAAGGCCTCGGCCGCCCCAGCCAGCCTTGTGATCGGCGAGAGTTGATTCTTGAGGAAAATATAGGCGATCAGCGTCATCAGCGCCGAGGCAAAGATCATCAATACCAAAAGCTGATGCGGGTTCGAGGCGGAAACCCGGCGGCGTTCCAGCGCGACAAGCATCTCGCCCTTGGACGTGTCCAGACGCGCCACCACCATGCCGTCTTCGGCCAGAAGATCCACCCCCAGCAGGCCACTCAGCCCCTCATGCAGCGTTGCGATGATCGCACGGCCCGAAACATCCCAGAAATAGCGGTTGTCCGATTCGGCCTCGCCCGCCGGAGCGGGCAGCGTGATGGTCATTTCCATCGCCCGCCCGAAGTCGGCCGCGCGCTGCTGTGCGCTTGCCGTGTCGGGGGCAAGCGCGATTTCTTCCAGCAGATAGCGCATCTCGATCAGCACACCCTGCGTCATCTGCCGCGTGACACCTTCGAAATGGCGCTGGATGAAGTTCAGCGACACCACCAACTGGATCGTGACAATCGGCACAACCAGAATCAAAGCGGCCCGCCCAAACAGGCTGCGCGGAAGAATGGACTTGAGGTGCAGGCGCATGGGCGAAACACTAGCCGCGATGAGGCGCTGTGGGAAGGGTGCGGGAAAATGGGCAATCAGGTCTGGCTGGCAGAAGGTATCCGGCGGGTCAGGGCGGGGAATGCTTCGGCCATGACCGGCACGGGGACAAACACCTATCTGATCGGCGAAGGCGACGGGCTTTGCGTTCTTGACCCCGGCCCTGCCCTGCCCGCGCATTTCGAGGCCCTGCGCGCAGCCATCGGCAAGGCGCGCGTCGGTGCGATTCTGGTCAGCCATGCCCATCTGGATCATTCCGCTCTTGCCCGCCCCTTGGCCGAGGCCACAGGCGCGCCGGTGCTGGCCTTTGGCGATGCCACCTCTGGGCGCAGCGCCGTGATGCAGGCGCTGGCCGCACAAGGCCTGACGGGCGGCGGCGAAGGGGTGGATCTGTCGTTCAACCCCGACTCACTGTTGCGGGACGGCGACCGGATTGAGGCGGGCGGCGTCGTTCTGCAGGCGATGCACACCCCTGGCCATATGGGGGGGCATCTCAGCTTTGCCGTCGGAGAGATCGCCTTTACCGGAGATCATGTGATGGGCTGGTCAACCTCGCTGGTCTCGCCGCCCGATGGCGATATGGGGGCCTATATGGCTTCGCTTGAGTTGCTCTCCGCCCGGGTTTGGTCGCGGTTTCTGCCCGGCCACGGTGAACCCATAGGAGCCCCGGCCGAGCGTTTGGCCGCGTTGACACACCATCGCAAGCTGCGCGAGACCCAGATTCTGGAAGCGCTGACCGCCCATCCGGCCCGCACTTCAGAGCTGGCCGCCTTGCTTTACACCGACATTCCGCCTGCCCTGCTGCCAGCCGCCACCCGCAATGTTCTGGCCCATCTTGTTGATCTGCATGCCCAAAAGCGCATCACCACCACCGGCCAGCCCCGACCGGAGGCCATATTTTCGATTGTGTGACAGAAATCCGATTTTTCTTCACCCGCCCCCTTTACGCCCCCAAACACCCTTGCTATAGACCCCTCAGTTCCGGCGTAGCTCAGCGGTAGAGCAGTTGACTGTTAATCAATTGGTCGTAGGTTCGATCCCTACCGCCGGAGCCAAAAATCCCTACAAAAACAGCTACTTACCGAAGGTCTAACGACCTCGGCGAGTGCTGCTTTTGGGGGTCATAAGCCCACCAATAGCAGCGACGGCCCCTCACCCAAGCCGAACAGCAAAGCGCCCCACACCGAGGGGTGCAGGGCGCTGCGCTAGCGGGGCATGGGCTTCCCTAGCGCTGAGACCGTTCGTTTAACGTCCGACGGTTCCCTTAGGACGCTCGGGGTTGCCATCATTACCCGAGATTCGCGGTGCTGGCCCCCTTGCATCCGTCGCAGATGCGAACGGCCAACACGTCAACACTGAAGAATGGCTTCGCGCACTTGAGGCAGGTGCGCCAGCCGACATGCCGAACCACATGCGGCGGGTGAAAGTCCGTATCCAACACGGGTTCGCGGCGCTTGCCGCCATCCCATGCCCACCCCTTCGGTTCGCTGAAACCCTGCGAGGTTGACGCAGACGCCATGACGGGCACGCGGGGCACTCGCACCTCCTTCTGTGCTTTGGGAAGGTTCGGTGATCACCACATGCGGTCGCACTCGACACAGCGGTTGCCCTTGACGTAGCGCTCAGCGAAGTGCCCGTGCTTGCAGGGTTCGCCGGGGAAGAACCGGATCAGCCCGCGCCGCTTGGCTTCGTCAAGGGAAAGAACTGTGGTCATGCCCGATTCCGGCCCCCCGTTGGCCGTGTGCCGAACGTCATAGTCACCGTCGCGGTGCCAACGCCTCACGCATCCGCACCACGAACCTGCCCATCACCGTCGGGCTGATCCTGTGACCAAAATGCGCTACGACGCGTTTCCGCGCGTCTTTGCCAACCGCCGCAGGCTGGCGATGATCCACGCCGCGGGATAGGAACCAAGCGCCATCGACATCGCTGAAAAACTGGCAAAGTTCACAATGCCCGCCAACCGCCGCGCACCTTACCTTGTCGCCTTGTTCCGCCCCCCGCCAGAAGACCTCATCAGCATTAATTGCGGGAAGATGCCGCACGATGAGTGATAATTGCTGGGCCTGGCCTGTGCAGCCTGTCTGATGACCCTTCGACAGCGTCCCTCAGGCGCCAGCCATCCGATCACATAAAGGACAAAGCCTTCCGAGGATGGACATCCCGATCCGACAGAAAAGGTGCCAACACGACCCAGCGAAGCATTCCGTCTGTTCTTTCCTCAACTCAGGCGCGCCGCCCCCTTTAAATAGTCGAGGCTTGCGCGCAGGCGTTCGGCCAGTTTGGGGTCTTGCTGGGTTTCGGGGCTGAAGGGTTCCATCGAGACATAGCCCTTATAACCTGCATCGACCATGGCCCGCAGGCGCGCGATATTGCCGACGCGGTCGCCAAGGAAGACAAACCCCCGGTCGGGTTCGGTCAATTCTGACGGTCCCAGATCGGGGCGGGCGATGCCCGAAATATGGACCAGACCGATGCGGTTGGGGAACAGGGCATCATCCGAGGCGCGAAAATGCTGGAAAGTGTCATAGCAGATCTGGAAATCCGCCCATGCTCCGATCTCATCCAGCGCAGCAACGGCTTGGGCCTGACGGTTCATCGAGGAATGACGCATCCCCAAAGGCTCGACATAGCCTTTGACGCCGGCATCGGCGAAGATCGGCTGCAGCGCGCGCAGGCCTTCGCAGAGGCGCGCGTGGGTGTCGGGATGCTGATCATCGCCGGGCTGATGCGCGGGACAAAGCACCACACCCGGCGCGCCAAGGGCTGCGGCATAGGTGATAAGCGCACGCGCCTCTGTGGCACGTTCGGCGTTCCAGTCATTAAAGCGCTGCAGCGCGTTAACCGAGGCGAGTTTGAGGCCTGCGTCCTCAAGCCGCAATTTCAACTCGGCCGCAGGCATGCCGTTTGCAAACTCTTGGCCTTCGATATCATTGCGAATTTCAACCGCATGGACACCAACGGTTTGAGCAAGCGCGATGAAATCGGCAAGTGCCAGATGCGGGGCGCAGGTGCGGTTCAGGGCGAAAGTGATGGTCATGGGTCTCTCGGGGATATGATGGCGTTACAACAGCAAACGGTGCGCGGTGACGGGGATCATCCGCACCATGTCGGGCGTCGGGTGGCGCGGGCGAGGCGGCGTCTGGATCGGTTGCGGTTGGCCTGTCCTCGCGGCGGTCTCGATGGCGATCAGGGCGCGCATATCGGCAAGACCCTCTTCGCCATCGGCTTCGGGCGGGGTTTTCGTGGTGATGCAATCGCTGAAATAGGCCACCTGCGCGCCGAAATGGTCAATCTGCGGAAAGGTGGTTTGCGTCGTCACCCCATCGCGGCGCAGGCGCAGCTTCATCGCGCAATCGAACTTGAAGGCGGGGTCAAGCTCCAGATCGCCCTTTGATCCGACGACCCGGTAGCTGTCGACATCCGCCGCACCAAAGCTGGCGACGAACTGGGCAAGCCCGCCGGAGGGAAAGCGCAAGGTGGCTGCGATGGACGCCTCGATCTCACCAAAGCGGGGGTCATCGGCAGGCTGGGTCAGTGTGGCCGTGGCCTCGATCGGTTCCTCGCCAAAGATGTGGCGGGCGGCGTTGACGCAATAGACGCCCACATCCTGCAAGGGACCACCCCAATGCGCGGCCTTAAGGCGGTGATTGCCCGCCCCCATCTGAAAGCTGAACACGGATTGATAGATCAGCGGGGTGCCGATGTCGCCCTTGGCGATATGGTCCAGCACGGCCAGCGTGGCGGGTTCGTTGTGCAGCCGGTAGGCCGTCATCAGGTAAACACCGGCGTCGCGCGCGGCGGCGATCATCGCTTGGGCTTCGGCCTCGGACACCGCCAGCGGCTTTTCCACCATGATGTGCTTGCCCGCCCTTGCGGCGCGGATGGCGTAATCGGCATGCATCGAATTGGGCAGCGCGATGTAGACCGCATCAATGGTGTCAGATGCCAGCAGCGCGTCATAGTCCTCATAGGCCACAACCTGCGGCACGTTGTGGAAGGCGGCCAGCTTGGCCCCCTTCTCAAGATCGCCCGTCACAATGGCTGCGATGGTGGAGTTGCCGCTTTGGGCCACGCCGGGCATGAAGGCCTCTTGCGAAATCCAACCTGCGCCGACAACGGCATATCTGATCATCTTAGGCTCCATTTCAGGCGTAAAGCGCGGGGCGCGGTGGGAACGTAAGGTGGATCGGGCCAAGGTTGCCCATGCCTGCCACGATCTGCTCGGCAATCAGGGTAGTGACAAAGCCATCCCAGGCACTTGCGCCCGTGGTTTGCCCCGCCTTTGTGGCATCGACCCAAGCCTGCATTTGCAAGCGGTAGGCGTCCGTAAAGCGCGGCACCCAGTTTGGCGGGAAGGCAAAGCTTTGGGCGTTGGCAAGATTGGTCAAAGTGCGGGTCGGCGCAGCCATTTCCACTGTGCCAAGACGACCCACCAGTTGCGCGTGGACGTGGTAGCCATAGGCCGCGTTCATGAAGACCTCGGTCGAGACGATCTCGCCCTTGTCTGTCTGCATCGTCACCAGCATCGGATCGCCACCGGGGGCGGCTGTGACCTGCGCCGTGACCATCTCGGACCCCAGCAGCCAGCGCGAGATGTCGATCTCGTGGACAAAGGAATTCGTCACCGCCATGGCACCGGTAAACCAGTCCGGCGCTGCCACATTGCGGTGGATGTTGTGCAACAGCACCGGCGCACCGATGCGGCCTTCGGCGCGGGCGGCCTGCATTTCTGCATAGGCCGGATCGAAGCGCCGCATGAAGCCCACCGTCACAAGGCGGCGACCAAGGGCGGCTTCGGCCTGCACGATCGCCAGCCCCTCGGCGGCAGTGGCGGCGATGGGCTTTTCGCACAGCACCGGCTTGCCAGCCGCAAGGCAGGCCAGCGCGTAACCGGCGTGGCTGGCGTCGGGCGAGGCGATGACCACCGCCTGCACCTGATCCGAGTTGATCAGCGCATGGGCATCTGTGAACATTGCCGCCCCCTGCGCAGCAAGGGTGGCGCGACCGGCATCTGGATCACAAACAGCGGCCAGATGCGCGCCGTTGGTGATACAGCGCAGCAGGCGGGCGTGTTCCGCCCCCATCACGCCCGTACCGATCACGCCAACCGCAAGGCTCATTTCACCTCCATCCAGATTTGCGCTGTTGACGAGGCCTGGATGGTTTCCACCAGCGTCTGAATCCTCAGCCCTGCGCGGAAGTTGAAGGGTTCGGGGGATTTGGCTGCGATGGCGTTGATGTAGCCTGCGA